>ENA-OWNT01000151-OWNT01000151.1-seawater-metagenome-genome-assembly--contig:-NODE-151-length-203847-cov-6.981965_pt1 | contig 203847 bp, 167 predicted proteins | sample MGYA00238136_ERZ651165 | MGnify/ENA primary metagenome ERZ651165 (study PRJEB26861, sample SAMN08777766) | seawater metagenome | isolation source: coastal seawater | place: USA: Florida | collected...
TCAACCCACTCAGGATCTTCTTCGAAACTGTTTTGGTTGTAGTTAGAGTTCCAGCCTTTAAGAGCGCTAAGGTTTGAAATAACGCTACCTGAGATATAGGCCAGGTTACCACTAGCAATGTAGTAGTCATTGTAGTCAAAGTCAACAAACGTTGGGTTGTAGGTATAGATACAGTAGTTACTTCCTTCATAGTAGAAGATGTTGTTTCTGATATCGTTATTGGCCATGTAGTACCAGTAACACATATAAGAACCTTTACCGTACATAGAGTTATGCCAGAAATTGGTTTGGCTCATTCTGTATCCGTAAATGGTATAAGAAGTACCCGTTGTAATCAACGTATTGTTAGCAAAAATTGATCTCTCAATGTTGTTGTAGTTATAGTAGTTAGCATAGTACAAAGCATTGTAGTAGAAGCAATTCACGTAGTTTCTCTGCACGTCAAAGTTTGACATGTAGTAGTTCATCATACCATAGTTATACGTATTTCTAAAGTTAGAAATAGTATTGTCATGGAACAACAAGCTATCGTTGTAATAGCTGTAGAAACCATAGTAATAAGCTCTTTCAAAAGTGTTGTTGTAGAACTTGTTACCTTTAATAGGAGAAGCAGTACTCTGACCGTTCAACCTTGCACCGTAATAACCACCAATTACTTGGTTGTCTCTAAACTCGTTGTAGTTACCAGTATTTCCATAGCTGTAGATACTAGTAGTACTGTTTGAGAAGATGATAGGGTTAGAAAGTGTGCTTGTAACACTTGGATTGGCTTGAATTACACAACCAGTGAATTTGTTGTAATCAGCACCGTTGATAAAGTGAATAGCATTACCAGAAGTACCGTCAGCCTCAATAGTTACGTTTTCAAAACGAACGTAGTCACCACCATTCATATAAATGGTTGGGTCTGGACCTGTGTGCTGAATAGTTACTGAATCCGGGCTAAGGGCACGGAAAGTTACTGTGTTAGTAGCTGTAGCACCGTTCAACACGTCAAAGTATAGCGAACCATCATAAGTTCCACTTGCAATGTTGAAGACAATAGGACCAGCAACACCACACTTCAATGCATCAACAGCATCTTTAGGTGTTTTGTAATCTCCAGTAGGGCCTACAGAGAAAGAACCTGTAAGACCTGAACATACTTGCCAGTCTTTTTGATCAGATGCATCTGGGTCGCCAGTAATCTGTGGATTGATTCTGATAGATACCTGGAAGTTACCTGAACGGCTTGGAGTCCAAGTTTTAGTAAACGTAAATGTTTGAGTTTTACCTGGATCCAATGAAGTAATTTTCATTGTATCCTTAATCCAAGTACTACCACTGTCAATAGAATACTCTACATAAACATCAGTACTGCTGATGGTTTTAGAACCTGCATTCTTGAAAACAGCTTGAATTTGGTTTGACACCAAGCTCACAGAAAGAGGTGAGTTCAATGCAAATACATCCAAATCGTAATCAGCCAACCAGAAATCGTTAGGACCGATATCAACGTTGGTATCTTTTGTATTTGGACGTGTATTGCCATCAATATCCTTATTTACACCCATGTCAACACCTACGTTGTTGAGTCCAGGAGCATAAGTTCTTCTGTCTACGCCAATCCAGTCAGGATCAACGCTTACACTATTTTGGTTGAATGCTGAACTGTACACCCCTTGAAGAGCCGTAAAGCTGTTAGCAAAAGAACCGTTGAAATAAGCGAAGTATGTGTTGTTTGAGAACCAATAATCATTGTAGTCCCAGTACTTAGGCTGGTATGATGCACCTCCCATGTACATGTACATACCATAGTAACCACCATCAGAAACAAAAATGTTGTTTGCACAACGAATATCATTCATTTGATAGTTGTACATGTAAACAGCATAGTATCCAACGTTTGCCTCAAATGAGTTGTGGTAGTAGTTGATTTTGTTACCATAAAACTGGTAAAGGCCATAGTACTGTCCGTTACCTACTGAGTTGTTGTGTACACGAATAGTGTCACCTGAGTAGTAGCGGTTAGAATAACCCATGTAGAATGGGTAGTATCCTGTGTTTAACTCGTTACCATCGATAAGAGAACCATGTGAACGGTAGTGGTACAATCCGTATCCAATACCAGACTGAGCTGAATCCACTGTACAGTTCTTTACAGTAATACCATCTTGGTAGTACAAGTAGATACCATAGTAGTAGTGACCAGAAACATCACAATTCTCGATGATGTTGTCTTCAGCACCATCTGAATCGCTGGTACCATACATACGGAAACCATAGTAGTTACCATTGATTCTACAACCTTTCCAAGAGTTGAACTCAGAACGGTAGCAGAATACCGAATATGAAGTTCTTGAGTTTTGTACCCCTTTAATGATACAATCTTCGAAGTTGTTGTAGTCAGCACCACTGGTCATGTATACTACATAACGAGTACCAGTGTTGGTAGACTGAATTGTTACGTCTTCAAAAGAAATGTAGTCAGCACCAGACATGTACAGCGTATACGTACCTGTGTTGGTTATGTTCACCTTTTGCGCATCGGCACTTTTACCCTTGAAGGTAATAGTGTTTGTAGAAGATGCCCCGGTGATAGCAGAGTTAAAGGACACTTGTCCCGTATACGTACCATCGGAAATGGTAAACGTAACAGCTCCACTAACCCCACTGGAAGCAAGGGCGGACGCCGCGGCCGAAACCGAGGTGTAGTTGTTTGACGCCGTACTAGAGGCGTCGATTGTATAATTACCACTAAGCTGCGCAAAGGCTCCATAGGAACCTAGAGCAACAAAACCTAGCAGCAACATCAATCGCGTAAAGTGTTGTTTCATAATATGACTAAATTAATTATTGAGCAAAATGATGGGTACATACCCTCTGACAGTATTTCTACTTGAGTTTCTTTCAACTTCTCGAATGTTTGTACCTGTACCTTAATGTATCTGAGATGCTAAGGTATTCTAATTGGTTGCAACTTTTAAAACACACCGAAAATTAAACTGCAAACCATCGTTTTTACCCTGTCATTCATCTACAAAAAGATGTCACTTACCTTACAGAAACACCCAATACAGCCCACAATAAGGTATTTACAACTTTTTTTTATTTTTTTTTAACCGCCGAAGGCAACGCTCATCAGCTAGTGATAAATACTAATATTTTTAATAGTATTACTATCATTTCAATTTACTACCTCCCCCTTCCTTCTAAAGACCAAAGCCCCTATCATAAAAAAGCGGCCACGCTGTTGCGCGGCCGCTCCTATTTCTGAAGAATTCAGAATTCTATTTAGAGATTACCAGCTTCTTAACGCTGTAAACACTATCTCCATTAATCTGAACATGGTAGGTACCAGCAGAAAGGTTCTGAAGATCCATTTCCACTTTACTTCCATTGTCAATTGAAACACTTGTTTGGCTAAATACCATTTGACCGTTGATATTAAATACTCTGATATCAACATTGCTCGCATTTTCAATTGCAACGCTCAGGGTCACATTGCCTGTAGAAGGATTAGGGAATAGATCCAATCCATCAGTGAACTCTATTTCACCAAAGCCAATTGGATTTACCACTACAATAATCCTTTGAACAACACCTGACTTGTTGCCAGAGGCATCTTCACCTTCATAGGTTCTGGTGTATACACCTGGTGATTGAGTGTTTACGAAGGTTCCTCCTGTTTCTACTGAAACTGAAGAGCTTTCGTTGCAGAAGTCAGACGGAGTTACACCAGCGTCGGTATACTCTGACCATCTCAACACTGTATCTACAAGGTTTCCATTAAGAGCAAGAACTGGATTTACATTGTCCACCACTTCAATCTCTCTGGTTACCATGGCACTGTTACCGCCACCATCAGTAGCTGTGTAAGTAATATCAAACGTACCAACGTCGTCTGTACTTCCTGCCCAGGTTCCACTGGTTCCTACTGTCACACTTTGAATAAAGTTGTCAGTTACCGTGTATCCTGAATCCACGTATGATCCACATTGATCTATGGTCACTTTCGCGTCACCTTTCAAAGCAATAATTGGATCTTCAATATCTCTGACAATTACCACTCTGCTAATGCAAACAGGGCCGTTGCCTTCAATATCAGTTACACAGTACTGCACTGAGTAGTTTCCAAGAACTGCCGTATCCACATTTCCGGTAATAATAACCGCCGGACTATTGTCGTAGTTGTCTTTAGCTGTGGCATTCTGCTCAACATATGAAGTCAATACGTCAACATAAACGGTATCAGCTCCGTTGAGTGTAATGGTTGGTAGCTCGGTGTCCTGTACCACAATTACTCGCTCTTTGTAAGCTTTGTTACCTGATTTGTCATACACTTCATAGGCGATGGTGTAAGAACCTGTAACATTTACATCAAGTGGATTGGTAACCGTAACATCTGCTGTAATGTTTCCATCCAACAGGTCAATTGCAGTATATCCGGGCTCTACCCATGTATCAAACACTTCAATAGTATCTCTCAATAGGCCATCAAGTGTAAGTGTTGGGGCTGTTCTATCAAATTCACTTATTTCAATGCTATAGTCTTCAAACTCTCCAAATACGTGAGGCCCACAAGCAATGTTGGCAAGGTTCTTATAGTTTGTTCCAACTCTCATTCTAGTTTCACCAGCTACAGCCGCTGAAGGAATGACAATTGTGTCGTTGTAAACCATGCTATTGCTTATGCCTTCAGAAGATACAAGCTCTTGAGGATCGTCAAAATCACCATCGATGTTCCAGTCAATCCAAACATTTCTTGTCATGTTCTTGTTGTTGGAAGCTCTCTCAATAGATATTGGATAAGACAAACCTCTTTCCACTTCTGTAGACATGTACAAGTAATTGCCATAACCGCTCTTACCAACAGATGTACTGTTGTCTATTGAACCAAACACAACTCTGCTAATTCCCAGGTCGTCGTCAAGATTCACTACAGATGGAGTACAGTATTCCAACACTTGTATGTGATTGGTTTTAATAACACTGTCCTTACCAAAGGTATTTCCTTTAACAAGTTTGATGTCATAGAAACCTCCGCGTGTAAATAGAATTTGTACTTCTTCATCGCCGAGCGTTGTGTTGTTCACCAACAAGTAATCTGATGGGGAAATCTCCCACTGTGTTAGGTTAGAGCAGTATGAGCTCAAATCAGAAAGCACAATAGTATCACCAGTATTCACTTTGGTAGCAGATGCTGTGAAATCAGGGGTTGGAGCTTTTGCAGCATTAATGATTACAATAGAGTCAACAATACTATCAGACCCAGCGCAGTAGCTATTTGCTTTAAGTCTTACATAGTAAGTACCCACTGAATCAAATGTGTAAGAGAACTCATTTGCATAGCTCTCAATAGTTCCATCATTCTCTACGTCCCATTCTACATCGCTGTATACACCAGTGCTTGCATTGCTTAGTACTGTACTAAAGCCCACACATTGTGTATCTACCATTGAGATACCAGCAGCTGGATTCACCCAGGTAACAGGGTTTAAGTTCCAGTCAATGGCAAAACCTTTACCTACGGTTTGTGGATTATCATCAGAGATAAACACGAAATAGGCAGATCCTGTTGATGCAGTAAATGAAGTAGTTACCGATGCATCGGTCTTGTTACCGGTCATTCCTTCAGGATATTGAGCGGCATTCCAAAGTGGTTTTCCATTGGCATCAGAACCGTCATATACCTGTAGGTAGTCTCGGTCACCTAAATCAAATACATCAATATCAAATTCAAACTCTCCTTTACAGCTCTCTACTAAATAAGTACATCTGTCAATTCCGTTGAGTCCTGGAGTGTAAGCACCCAGAGCGCCACCGTTGTCGTAGAGTGTTCCAAAATCAGCGCTGGTGCTTGATACTACATCACACATTACTGATCCTTGTCTTACAATTACGTATTGTGTTTTACAAGTGGAATCAGCTCCGAAAGAGTTGCCTACTTTAAGACATATCTCGTAGATACCTGGCTCGTCAAAGGTGGCCAGTGGATTCGCCTTGGTAGAGTCATGCCAGTACATTGCTCTGGTTCGTATTCCTAAGAATGCACTATAAGTCCAGTTTGGAGAAGCACTCCAACTCCACTCAGTTGCACCATTCGCAGAAAGATCAAGGAAACGAACTGTTTCACCGGTATAGATAGTGGTAGCGCTTGAACTAAAGTCTACTTTAGGAGCTCTTAGTACCGGACTTACGTATACGTACTTCACAATACTGTCTTCTCCTGAACAATTGAACTGCTTCAACATAATGGTATCCATACCTGTATTAGTAGGTACGTACTCTAAGTGCAGTGAGTCGCTTACCAGCGAGCCATTAACATACCATTCTGAACCTTCTGTTTTTGAAGGAGCAGCACTATTAAGTACAATGGCGGGGCTTCCAATCCATGCGGTGTCAGGAGTAAGGAAGTTAGCAGTTGGTGGCAAGGTTACCTTGCTTTGCTCATCCGGGCCTATCGTCGAAATCAACTTACATCTAGCATCGCCATCAATGTCATCGTCAACTCCTACATAAGGACCATACATGTCAGGGAATTTTGAAGTAAGATGGTGATCATCTGTTTCATCGACCCAACCTGGATCAAGATCCCAGTTGTTCTGGTTGTAGTTAGAATTCCAACCAGCCAAGGCTGATGCTGAACTATAAACACTACCGTTAATGTATGCGGCATTTCCACCACTTATTACGTAGTCATTGTAGTCCCATGCATCCCAACCATTGTTAAATAGATACAGGGCATACAAGTTTCCATCATACCAGAAGATGTTGTTTCGCATATCATTACCTGTTCCATAAGGCATGTATATGAGGTAACTTCCCTTACCATATATCGAATTATGCCAGAAGTTGATTCTGCTCATTCGGTATCCATAAATAGCATAAGAAGTACCAGTTGAAATCACAGTGTTGTTAGCAAAAATGCTATTGTCAGTTGTGTTCCAGTTGTAGTAGTTAGAATAGTATAAGTAAGAGTAGTATACATGCTTGATGTAGTTTCTCTGAATATCAAAGTTTGAGAAGTAGTAGAAATACGCACCGTAGTTTGCTGCAGTACTTCTATACCCATCAATTACGTTATCCTGGAACACACAACTGTCCTGATAGAACATGTATGGGCCATAATAGTACATCTGAGAGAAATCGTTGTTGATGAAGGTGTTTCCTTTGGTAGGAGAAGTAACACCTGCTCCGTAACATGTCATTGCGAAGTATCCACCAACTACGTCGTTGTTAGTAAACTCATTGAAGTTACCATTTGAGCCAGATGTGTAGTAATAGGTCTCAGATCCACTGAACACAATTGGAATAGAGTAAGTAGATGTTACACTAGGATTGGCCTGAATCTTACAGTTATTGAAGATATTGTGATCGGCATTGTTCATCAAGTGTACCGCAAAACCATAGGTACCATCGGCTTCAATGGTCATGTTTTCGAAGCTCACCCAGTCGGTACCTTTCAATTCTATAGTATTCATTGTAGCATTGAGCCCAGTACCTGTATGCTGTACGGTAACACTATCTCTGTGAGGACTCACAAAACTGATGGTATTAATAGCAGATGCTCCTATTATCTCACCAAGTTCCACATGGCCGGTATAGGTTCCAGGACGAATGTCAAATTCAACTGGCCCACATACTCCAAAATTGGTCAGGTCTTCGGCTGCAGAAACAACATCGTTGTAATCCCCACCTGTACCGCCAATGGTAAACTTACCGCTAAGAGAAGCCTTAATGTTTGTAGAAACCGTATCGTTAGCTCCCACAGTATCTGCCACGTTGTTCGGCTTAGAAGTCCACACAACGATATCTCTGGCTGTAGATCCAAAAGTTGCGCTACCCAATTTGATTTGAGCCGTAGAAGAACCTGTTCCACCGGCAGTGTCCAATAGGCCGTAGTAGTTAATGGCCGTTTGAGCGGTACCATCTAAGGTCCAATTAACCGTTACAGTATCAATCTGGTTGATACCATAGTTAGAAATGGTAGCATAGATGTCTTTTGTTCCTGCACAAAATGCATATGGTGAATCAATAGAAGCTACACCTGCATCGTTTGGTCCAAAAGAGTTGTAGTAACACTCAATCTCCTTGAAGTTTGGATTTGAGCTCTGCGCACCAGAAATCGTCATGTTCGTCATTCTGATTTTGGTGGTGTTCACTGTTGGAAATTCTAAACTGTACTCGGTGGCAGCAGTCAATGTGAATTTCTTGGCAGTTTTCCATGCACTACCATCCCACCACTGAATTTCGCAGCCAGTCATGATACGAGTGGTAGTAGATACAGTATATATATACCACTCATTAATAGAAACTTTTGATTTCCATTCGTACTGAACCCACATACTGGTTCCAGAAAAGCTATTTCCAGATACCCAGCCCCATGGGGTGGCGGTACCTGTCGAAATGACCTGGTCATTGTAGTTACTTGGGCCATATACACCCGCACCACCACCACTGTGCGTGGCAGTTGCCGTTAGGGCATAATTAACCTGGGCATGTGAAGCAAACGGGATGCTAATAAGAGCCACTGCTATGGCAAGCATTCCAAACTTCAGCACACCGGAGCGTAAAGATTTCATGTTCATAAAATAAGTTTGGTTTAAAAAAGTGTGTTCAAATGGAGATGAGAATCACTTTGAGCACCTTTAGCCACACCTCGCAAGACACGGGTAGCCCTAATTAGGCTTTGACTTCCTGAAAACTCTATAAGCATTTTGATCGACACCTCGAATTACTAGATACTAAAGTATCTTAAAAAGTTGCAATTGCGAAACTTTTTTGTTTACCACACTATCAAAAGCAAGCACTGCGATCTATGAAGCTAAAAAGTATGTCACAAAAAAAAAGCGGAACTCTACGAGCTCCGCCTTCTGTTATGTAAAGTTTTGTAAGATTTACTCTTCTCCTTCTACAACTACTTCAATTTCAATGTAGTCATCAGTACCAAATGTACCTACGATAGACTTCACAAGGAAAAAGCCTTTTTTAGAACCTTTATCTGATACTAGTTCGAAGGCAACCAAATTGTCAACTGCAAGATTGATTACATCTCCATCAGCATCGCTCATGTCAGTCATGGCCCAGTGCTCTGTGATGTCTTCGTTGTTTTCAATGTCTTCAAAATGAGAAGCTGGCATTTCTGTAAGCTTCATTTTAGTATCATTTTTGGTACCCCAGCTACTTAGGTCATAAATAGCAGTTGGGTAAGCCGCTGGCGAAGCAATTGAAGCCATATCGCTGTTTCCATAGTAGTATCCGAAATCAATTTTTGGAGACACAGGGTCAGCGGTTTTCTCAACGTCGTTTCTTGAGTAAGTGGCACCATCATCAGTAGAGAAGAATGTTTTGCTTTCCAAGTTCTCAAGTGGACTGTACAATAGTTTGGCAGTGTACTTGGTTACCGGAGTCTTTTTCTCAGCAGTAATGATAGTAACAGTTTCTGTAACTGTTCTAGGCTCATCGTCAATAGCCTCTACCTTAAGGGTGATAGTTTGTCCTGCTTCTGCTTCTTTCAATACATATAAGAAAGTTGACTTGTAAGTAGTCTGTCCGTCTTCAGTTCTGGCATCTTCTTGAAGAGTAGTACCATCTGAGTGACTGATTCTTGCTGTATTGAATATACCTTCAGCGTCAATAGAAACTTCAATCTCTAAGCTGTCGCCAATGTCTCCGGTAAAAGTTTGTGAACCAGCATCCCATCCATCAGAGAACGATGTTACTACCAAAACAGGCTCAGCAGTTTCAGTTGGGCCGCACGATTGGAATACAACCGAGCTTAATAATAAAAGTCCAAGTGAATAAACTAGGGTCTTTTTCATTTCTTTAATTTGATATTCTGGCACGAAAATCAGCAATTCTTAAGAATCTTATGCACTTCTTAATAAATTGATGACTTCTGTTGGAACTTGATTAACATATCTAAAAGCACGCTAACCTAACCTAATTGCATAACAATATATAAGGGTTGCATTGAAGTCAAAATTATTATTTCAACCCAGGGAATTGAGAACAGTTGAAGGCAACCGTTCACCCTACTGGAATTCCATTTAGACTGGATTGCCTCCGTAGAGCAGGCATCTTCTTGACATTTTTCGAGAAATGATATTATTTTGATATCACATTAAATCAACAACTATGGAAACAACAACACGTCCTCTATCTGGTTACTTAGGCCTTTTGCTCCTCGTAGTCTTCGCAGGATCGGCCTTTTCTCTTTTTTCTATTCAGTCATCGGTTACCGTTCTGGCCGGAGTAATTATCAGTATTGCCACACTAATCATGCTACCGGGTTTCTTTTTTGTAAACCCAAATGGATCAAGGGTATTGGTACTTTTTGGAAAGTATAAAGGCACCGTTAATCGCAATGGTTTCTATTGGGTGAATCCTTTTTACACAAAACAAAAAATTTCGCTCCGAGCACGAAACTTTGACAGTGAAAAGATTAAGGTGAACGACTTGTTGGGCAATCCCATTCTGATCAGTACCATCTTAGTGTGGAAAGTTAAAGACACTTTTAAGGCAGCCTTTGACGTAGACAACTACGAGAACTTTGTACGAGTGCAAACCGATGCTGCCGTGAGAAAAATGGCCATGCAGTATCCCTATGACAACTTTGACGACGAACAAAAAGAAATAACTCTGCGATCAGGTTTGGCCGAAGTGAACGAAGCTCTGGAACATGAAATGGAAGAAAGGTTGTCCATTGCAGGCATTGAAGTAATGGAAGCAAGAATTGGCTATTTGGCTTATGCACAGGAAATAGCTCAGGCAATGCTTAAAAGACAGCAGGCCACAGCCATAGTAGCTGCCAGGTTAAAGATTGTAGAAGGCGCCGTAGGAATGGTAGAAAAGGCGCTTGAACAACTCTCTGAAAAAGAAATCATTGAACTTGATCATGAAAAGAAAGCTTCCATGGTTAGCAATTTACTCGTAGTGCTATGTTCTGATAAAGACACAAGCCCGGTAGTAAACACAGGTACACTTTATTCTTAAAAGGCACTCTTATGAAATATAGATTTGTAAAAAGAAAAGCATTTGAGTCTTTAGACAAATATGAACAAAGGCTCAATCAAGAAACCATGGCAGGCTGGCGCGTAGTGTCTATGGCTCATGATGGCCATGTCTTAGTAGCCTTGCTTGAACGGATTCAAAACCTATAAAATGCCAAAAAAGAAGCCTTTCGCACTCAGAATGGATGAAGAAATGATGAAGGCCGTAGAGAAATGGGCTGCTGATGAGTTTCGGAGTGTAAACGGACAAATTGAATGGATTGTCTCTAAGGCCTTAAAAGAAGCACGTAGGCAACCAAAAGCTGATCCCAATAAAGAACAGGAATAGCATAAAAAAGCCCTTTCAGATATCTGAAAGGGCTTGACCAATGTGATCCCGTCAGGGCTCGAACCTGAAACCCCCTGCTTAGAAGGCAGGCGCTCTATCCAGTTGAGCTACGGGACCATTTCTTCCGGCAAAAATAAAAGGTTGATGATCTCTCACCAACCTCTCTCATTCAAGTCGGGGCAGCAGGATTCGAACCTACGACCCCCTGGTCCCAAACCAGGTGCGCTACCGGACTGCGCCATGCCCCGAAATGTTCCAAGAAAAAAAAGACAATTCTTTTATCGTCTTTAAAATTGGAGTGCAAATGTAAACTTCTTTTCATTTACAACTTCAACTCGGTAAAAAAAGGTCATCAAATTGACAACCTTAATTTGCGGAGAGACAGGGATTCGAACCCTGGCAACGCATTCGCGTTGACAGATTAGCAATCTGCTCCATTACCACTCTGGCACCTCTCCAGTAAAACGGTGCGCAAATGTAAACAGGCGCTATATTACTGCCAAAAGAAAGTTGGCTTTCCTACAATTTTTTAATCACAAGACATCCACTGATACGCCACTGTATATTTGTATTTAAAGCTTACTTTAATGAACTATAGGTGGTTGGCAGTCTTTATTTTCTTTTTGGTCTCTTGCGGTAGCAACACGAAAAAAAGTCCAAAACAGCTTTCAATTGTCTCTCATATTGGACATTCACCCGAAGACCTGCATCCGATTAATGGAAATTCAGCACCTAGACTTGAGCTATTTCACTATATGCATACCAGTCTGGCTAAGGATGATATTGTAAATCAAAAAATGGCTCCTGACGCCTTAGTAAGAATTCCGGAATACAATTCAGCAGAAAGAAAGTACGAGTGTGAATTGAGGGACTTTATGACTTTTGACGATGGCAGCCCGGTAACGACATCAGATGTGCTGTTCTCATTAAAGCTACAGGTATGCCCTAATATGCTCAATGGTTCAAGAAAGCACAACTTCGAAAACATCAACGACATCGAAGTAAAAGATGATAAACATTTTGACTTTATGTGCAGACGTCCAAATGTTGAAGATGTTTCCATGTGGAGTCAATACCCAATTCTTCAACAAAGTGTATTTGACTCAGCCGGAATTTTTAACGCTGTGACCTTTGAAGAACTAAAAGCTGACACCAACATTCCTGACGCTGTAACCCAATGGGTAGAAGAATTTAATAAGCCTATATATGGTTCCGAGCTAAAGTGGCTACAAGGCATGGGGCCTTATAAAATAAGCGCCTGGACTGAAAATGAAGTCATTTTAAGAAAGAAGGCTAACCATTGGTCAGAAAAAAGCCCTTTAGACCTACATCGCTGCTATGCTGACCAACTCATATTTAAGGTGAATCAGGATCCCAATGCAAAATACCTTGATGTAAAGAATCAATTGGTGGATGTGAGTTCGGGTTTTTCGAGCATTCAAATGAGTAAACTAATGGAGGATACCAGTATCTCCAATAACTACAATGCCTATTATGTGTCTCAATACAGTTTTACACTCATTACCTTAAACTTGAGGCCTGAGGTGGTCAATAGAGCACCAATATTCTCTGACAAACTTGTGAGGCAAGCATTTGCGCATGCACTTCCCATACAGGATGCAATTGACAAGTTATCTAACGGAACGGCTTCAAGAATTGCAAGTCCTGTTTCTATTAACAAACCTGAGCATAATGACAACTTGAAGCCCTACGAATATGATGTGGCTCGTTCTATAGCACTTCTCAAAGAAGCTGGATGGTCAGATTCGGATGGTGATGGTATCATGGACAAAATGATTGACGGCAACAAACAGGATCTGAAGATTACGTTGACAATTCCTCCTTTTCCGGTAGTAGAGTCTATTTCAAAAATTATGCTTGAAGGGCTGCGACAGGCCGGCTTCAGTGCATCGGTGGACAAACCCGCAGACTGGAAAACGCGCTTAGAAGATACACATGACTTTGATTGCCTTTTACACTCCATTTCTTCTTCGTTCGGGCCAGTATACCCATTGGGATTGTATGACTCAGAGTCTTATCCAGTAGGAATCAACTTTAGTGGCTATTCTAATCCAGTCATCGATTCATTGAGAGCAGATATAAGCAGGTCAATGAACTATGACGAGCGAAAAGAGCTTTTGGATCGTTTTCAGGAAATAGTGTACGATGACCTGCCTTACGCCTACTTGACTACCGGCAAGAGGGGACTATTTGTAAATAAAAGACTGGGAACCGTAAGCCCAAGTGGAGCATTGCCTACTTTGTTTTTAAATACAATTGAGCTCGCCGGTCAAGATCCTACGCATTGAGCAAAATAGGACGCTATCTTCTTAAAAGAATCACCCAAATATTTGGCGTGGTGTTTTTATTGTCCATCGCCACTTTCTTATTCTCCGTAAATGGGAGCATCGACCCTGTAGACCAGGTGTTTGAAAGAAACGCCGGTTCCTTGACAGGTGCTGTTGCCAAAGCTGACTTAGAGCGACAAAAAGAGAGACGCAGGGTTGAACTGGGAATGTACTTACCTACTTTCTATGTCTCTCTATCTTCAATGGCCTTGAGTAAGAGCCAATACAGCGTTCACAATAAAAAATTAAAGGCCTGGGTAAAAGAGCAGGCTTACCAAGGTTATGACTGTGATGCCTTAGTGGCCTATGCAAATGAACGAATAGCGCTTTTAGCATACGATGAGCTTCTTGGCAATGACGCTTATCAAATAGCTGCCGTACAGCAGAAACTGAATAATACTATTGAAGGTCATCTTACTTTCCTTAAAAAGGTCATGAATCTTGACCTGCGGCCTGAAATAAGGCAGCATTTGCAAATCGGTGAAAGACATTTACTCAAGGCCATTGAGCAGCGGGCAGTTTGGAAAACTAAAATACCGGTACTGCGCTTTCACAAATACAATAGATATGGTCAGTGGCTTTTTGGTAGCCCTGCTACGGGAAAAGGTTTCATAAGAGGAGACTTTGGCCGATCGATCATTTCAAGAAAAAAAGTGAGTAAGCACATTCTAAATGTACTCCCCTGGACACTGGTATTGAGCGCATTGTCAATTATTATCTCCATTATTGGCAGCATTCTCATTGGAGTCTCTACCGCCTATCTGCAAGGATCGGCCTTTGACAAGATTACGCACTCGGTGCTGTTCTTACTGTTTACAGTCCCTACTTTCTGGATGGCCACCCTGTTGCTTATGTTTCTCGCCAACCCTGACCATCTGAATTGGTTTCCTTCAGGAGGCGTAGCTCCTTTGCAAAACTTTGCGGAAATGCCATCTGTTTGGGAACGAATTACAGCCAGTTCAAAGCACTTGGTATTGCCTCTTGTTTGTTTCAGTTATGGTGGTTTTGGCTACCTGTCCAGGCTTACGCGTTCTTCCGCCACGGCCTCATTAAACGCGACTTACATTTTTTCGGCAAGAGCAAGAGGACTTAAGGAACAAAGTGTTGTATTTAGGCATGTGTTGAAAAATGCCCTACTTCCTCTTGTCACAGTAGTGGGTGGCATACTCCCCAGTTTGTTTGCGGGAAGTCTAATTGTGGAGCGTATTTTCTCAATACCGGGGTTGGGTCGGGAAGTTTTTAATTCAAGTACACAAAACGATATTAATCTGTTATTGGCCATAGTCACCATTAGTGGTTTGTTAAGCGCAATTGGATACTTAATCAGTGATATTCTGTATCAAGTAATTGACCCAAGAATACGTCTTGAAGACATGTAATGAAAATGCTCAGGACCATATCTTCATCTCCCATCACCATAAGCTTGTCAATACTGGTACTCGGGCTGTTCGCCTTGACGGGAATTTTTGCTCCATACCTTGCCAATGACAAGCCCATATACCTGAAAGTGGGCTCAGAAAGCTACTGGCCCATTTGGTCAGGTCTGAAGACTATTCCGCAATCGGACGGCAGTGTGATTCGCTGTGAATATGAATACCTCAACGGCATCGAAGGTATTGAGGCGGTATGGCCATTGGTGCCCTTTGCACCGGGTAAGGCGAATATCACGGGAATGGGATACCCTCCTCCTGGTACGGTAACTGGCGGGCGCACACATTTTTTGGGTGCCAATGAAGTAGGAGAAGACACCCTGGCGGGAATAATTCATGGAGCTCAAATCTCTTTGAAGGTAGGTTTTGCTTCGGCAGTGTTATTACTTCTTATAGGCTTGGCCTTTGGCATCCTGGCAGGTTACTTTGGAAACGATCTGATTCGATTGAATGCCCTTCAGATAATTGTTATTTCTTGCTCTTTTCCCTTGGCCTGGTTCTATGGTTTTCAAACAAGGCAATACAACTTGGCAGATGCATTGGCCAATCATTTTGGTCTCTTTCTAATCGAGCTCATATTCTCAGTACTCATCTTTATCGGCTTCATAACTGCCAGTATCTACCTCGGATCAAGGTTCCTGGTACGCGCCAGATGGAAAAGGTATGCACTTCCATTTGACAGCCTGGTGGGACGCTTTATGGAGTTCTTCTCAAGTTTACCCACTCTCATTCTTTTAGTATCAATCACCACCATTGCCAAGCCAAGTATGCATTTGATTATACTCATTATTGGCTTTACCAGCTGGGTGAGTGTTGCCCGATATACCAGGGCAGAAATACTAAAACTGAGACATTCAGATTTCATGAACAACTGCAAACTGACGGGCATGAGCCATACAAGAATTGTGGTAAAACATCTACTACCCAACGCCATGGGGCCAGCGCTTGTGGCTTTCACCTTTGGAGTTGCCGGCGCCATATTAGCGGAGGCAGCCCTCTCCTACCTGGGCATAGGTATACCGCACAATGTTGTTACATGGGGAAAACTATTGGCCGAAGCCAGATCAAATTTTGATGCCTGGTGGCTTATCTGGACTCCCGGGGCTCTCATCTTCGTAGTGCTATTGTCACTAAATACTCTTGGAGAATATTTCAGAAAAAGAATCAATCCGGCTCTGCTAGAATCTTAGTTTCGCAGCACATTTATTTTCTGTCTATTAATTGGTTTTATGGCACTGCAGTCACTTGAGCATTATTCTGAAATTTTAAGGCAAGAACTGGAAGGCTTTACGCTACCTGAGCACCCTGAAAAACTGTATGAATCCATTCGCTACATTGTGAACTTGGGAGGAAAGCGATTGCGACCATTAATGGTACTCATGGGCAGTGATATAGGTGGTGAAGTGAACAGTGATGCGAGAAAAGCTGCTTTGACGGTGGAACTTTTTCACAATTTCAGCCTGATGCATGACGACATTATGGACAATGCCGACTTGCGAAGGGGCAAAGAAGCTGTACATGTAAAATGGAATGTACCCACGGCCATTTTGGGTGGAGACGCACTTCTCGTTAAGACATATAGCATATTGGCACAGCTTACGGGCCCCAATAAAGATGTAATTCTATCGCTCTACAACCGTACAGCTCTGGAAGTATGTGAAGGCCAGCAAATGGACATCAACTTTGAGGAGCGCAACGACGTAAGTGTTGAAGAGTACACCGAAATGATAAGGCTAAAGACGGCCGTGGTAATGGGAGCTGCCTTTCAGCTCGGGGTTTTGGCTGCCAACGGTGGACAAAGCCTTCAGAAAGCACTCTATTCCTATGGAGAAAACCTTGGTATTGCTTTTCAACTCAAAGACGATTACCTGGATTGCTTTGGCGAGAAAGGATTCGGAAAGAAGGTTGGCGGAGATATCATTGAGAACAAAAAGACCTACTTACAACTTACCGCACTATCCCTAGGCTCTGATGCCCAGGTATCGGCGCTGAAGCAACAATGGAACAACAGCAATGACGAAGAGAAGGTATGGCAAGTAAGTCGCATATTCTCAGAAACAGGAGCTCAGGAGGCCACTGAAAAGGCTATGAACCTCTATTACCAGAAAGCGCTTGATGCTATTGACACACCCGTTATTTCAGAAGACGATCGAGTGGGTTTGGCAGCTTTTGCAAAAATGGTTTGGGAAAGAGTTAAATAAAAATCCCATCACCTGCCGGCAATGGGATTGTAAGAAATATTTTATTGGAGTGTCAAGTTACCACTCCATCTTATCATCTTCTAATTGAATTACTTCGGTCATTTCGCTTAGAAGCGGCTGAAGGTGCTCGGTGTGGTATCCATTTCTCCCTCCATATTTGGCATCAACTGAAAAGTCGAGATCCACTCCTAGTGGTTTTAAAGTATCTGAAATACGCTCTATCCAAAGTGTTTTCAAAGCTTCTTCTCCAATGAATAGATTCTCTTCGATAAGTGCATCCTCGAAGGGGCCTGCTTCAAATATCCCCAAGGCGTAAGGAAGCGTGTCTTTCAAAGCCGATGTCATTCGAGCTTTACTCTCTTCTGACCCATTCAACAAGTTTTTCACCCAGGTATTCGCATGGAACGTGTGGTACTTAATCTCGCTGAAAAACTTAGCTGCTAAGCCTGCCAAATCAGGATATGCGCACTTTTTAAGGGCTTCCATCCGCAATGACTCTGAATGATCAAAGTAGAAATGCCTGGCCAGGCTAAAGGCATAGTCATCTCCTATAGGCAGTTCCACAAAGTGGCTGCATTTGTACTCGTTCTCTTCTCGTCTAAAAGCAATGGTATCGGGCTCTCTCTCTCCCATTCTTTCCAACAACTGGTAAAGGTTGTAAGCATGACCGGTTTTGTCTTGAGCAAGCGATCCGAAGGCAATATCTTCTTCTAAAACCGGCCCAATACCAATCCACTCAGAGTTTCGATGTCCTATGATCAACTGGTCATCGGCCATTTTATATAAAAGCTCTTTTAGAGCAGCTACTTTGTTGCTCATGTTCTCTCCTTTTTTGATTTAATGTAGTTGTTGATTTTTTCCTTGACTTTGTAGTCAACGGCTTCCCGATGTGTTTTTGAAGGCACTGAATCAAAAATATCTGAATCAGTATATTCAGTGGCCACCACATTTGCAGAAGCTACTACCCATAGATTTACACAATACCCTCTTCTGGCATATTGTTCTTTGGCAAGTACCAAGGCCAACTCTCCGTTTGGAGCGTGCACAATTCCTGCATGAACATGCTGATCGCCCCGTTTCTTTTGAACAAACACTTCGTAGGTAGGCCAATGCTCATGTTCACCTACAACGGCTGCCGGAGCACTGCCTTCAGACAGCTCCATTCTGCTAACTCTAGGATCTAATGATATTACTTTCATATACTTTTATGCCAATGGGGTTACATATTGTTCTGACGAAGGCTTCAAAGCTTGTTTCACCCAAGCGCCATGTTCCTCGGCCCATCTTCTTACTGCCAATCTTTCGGCATTACAAGGACCATTTCCCTTAATCGTTTGGAAAAACTCATCCCAGTTGGGGTCTCCAAAATGCCAAATTCCGGTTTGAGCGTCTTTTCTGAGTTCTGGATCAGGCAGGGTTAAATCCAACTCCCATATCCTTGGAATATACATATCCAGAAATTGGTTTCTCATATCATCGTTAGATGCCATTTTAACCTTCCACTTCATAAGCTTTTCACTATGCACCGATGCTTTGTCAGAAGGGCCAAAGAAGTGAATAATAGGCCTATACCAACGGTTCAATGCTTCCTGCAATTCTGCTCGTGAACGCTCAGACCCTGTAGCCAAAGCTACAAATGCATCATGTCCTTGTTTTAGGTGAAATGCCTCTTCGTAGCATATACGCTCCAAGGCTCTGCAATACGGACCGTATGAGCCTTTTGCGTTCAAGGTTTGATTTACAATGGCCGCTGCATCAATTAAGAACCCAATGACCGCAATATCGCTCCACGTATTGGCAGGGTAGTTAAATACATTGCTGTATTTGGACTTCCCACTGATCAAATCGTTCATCATGGCTTCCCTGCTTTTACCCAGGGTTTCACATGCAGCATACAATAGTTGAGCATGACCTATTTCATCCTGAACCTTGGCCATAATCGCCATTTTCCTCTTAAAACCGGGAGCTCGTGTAATCCAGGTCCCTTCAGGAAGCGCGCCAATAATTTCAGAGTGAGCATGTTGCTCAATCATTCGAATAAGCTGTTTCCTATATTCCTTTGGCATCCAATCCTGGGGCTCAATCTTCTCACCTCTGGCTATTCGCGCTTCAAAAGCTTCTAATAACTCAGGATCTTCTTCAAAGCTCATTTGTTTTTTCTGCTCATCTGGAATGTAACCACCTCCGTACATAACTATACTTTTTAAAGATTTGCAATACCATTAAGGAGCAAGTCAGCAAGCTTCTTCCCCACTTCGTCACCGTGCAAATTGCCTGCCGGTCGGTACCATTCATGGGTCATGTTCATTGCTGAAAAAATGGTTTGCGTTGTAAAATTTATATCGTCTATATGAAACTCTCCAGTCTCATTTCCTGCTCGCATTACTGCTTTAAACTCGTCTTCATAATCCCGCCTAAGGCTTTTGAACTCTGAAAGCCTTGGCTCTGTCAAAAACTTCCAATCCTGAAAAAAGACTGCCGTAGCGTTCTGATTTTCCAGTAAGACATTGATATGGCCTATAATGTACATCTCAAGCTTGTGCGTATAACTCAGGTCTTGAGACTTCACTTCCTCAATTTTCTTGAAGAAAGCGGTCGCCATCCTAAAGCAAGTTTCTATCAGGATATCTTCCTTTGACTTGATGTGGCTGTACAAACTGGCTGGCTCAATACCCAATTCACTGGCCAAACTGCGCATAGAAGTAGCTGCATAGCCCCTTTCCTTGAAAAGGTTTTCGGCAGTCTCCTGAATCTGAATTTTTCGCGGTTTGGCTACTGTTTCCGGCATACAACCTAACGTTCGTTAGGCAAATGTAGCAAAAACTATGAATGACACAAAAAAAGCCCTTTTCAATCATGAAAAGGGCTCTAACTATCAAACTAAAATCAGCCTATTCCTTAACAAACTGACTTCTGAAAATTCTCTCGTTTTGTAGAACTTGTATGGTATAAGTACCCTTACGCAGGTCGGCCACCTGAATTCGTGATTGGGCTCGCCCTGAACTAACGGTAGCTCCTTTTGAATCATAAATTGTGTATTCAAAAGGTTCATCCAAAGGTATCCTCAACTCATTTATCGCCGGGTTTGGATACACGTCAATAGAAGTTATTGGCGGTTCGGGAGTACTTATAGTACTGTCATTCTCAGCATACTCCAAGTCTGCTGTAAATACTCCCCTTCCATGCGTAAACATGAAAAGTTTCCTGTCAGAATAGCGAAGGCGCAGGTTATGAATTGAAACATTTGGAATGCGATCTTCCTTTACCCAATTGGTACCGGCATTGCTAGTGGTGTACAAACCAAAGTCAGTGGCGATAATAAAGAATGAATCGGGCCTGTATGGATCTACAACAATCCAGTTGGCTGGAAGTCTTTCCGGAAGGTCACCGCTAATGTCCACCCATTTGGGCTCATCGGTATCCGCTTCTTCAATTCGCCATACTCTTGGTTTGTTGGCGTAGTTACTCAGGCCAATATAAATGATGCCATCATCCTTTGGATGTACGGTAATACTTGATATAAAACCATTTGAAAGCCCGTCCGGCAAGTTGGTTTTAAGGTATACTTCTTCACCCGGCACAGGATTAGAAACATTATCCTGTCTCCAAAGAGTCAGGTTATCTCCTCCAAAATATATCTTATCTGGCTTGGCTTCATTTGGAATTCCCACTGAATACAGGTTGGATTTGTAGTCACTCAAAGGATACCAGCTTCCTGCCGCATCAAAACTGTACCACAACCTGTTTCTTGCCGGAAAGTACAGTTGATTCCCATCAAGGTAGTTCATTTCAAAAGGTTGAATAAACCATGCTCCATCATCTATGTTGCCATCCCGGTTAGCATCCAGGTCATTTCGAACATCAATAGTTGATGGAATAGCTACATCCACTCTTCCGGTTTTTCTTAGGTTACCATTTTGAGAGGACACATAAGCCGTTGAAGGGTTTTGCTGGTCTATGTGACAGAAAGATCCGTCTCCACCATAGACATCATTGAAACTGGGCTTACCATTCGACGAAAAATTGGTTCCATTGTCCTGGGCACCGGCAATGTTTCCAAGAGAGTCTGGCATAAAGGAACCTGCATAGTACTGAGTAATGTTGTAGCCATTATTCTTACTCACGTAGCGGGTAGCTATTGTGCTCCAATTGTACTCGTGAATACCACCGTCATTACCAGAATAGAAGCTTCCGGGAACATCTGGCCTAAACACGTATATGTGCTGATCAGCATGTCCTAAATTTCCTCTTCGCCAAGAAGCTCCGCCGTCTAAGGAATACGTAAATGTTGCAGATCCGGCCAGAACCTTTTGACTATCTGCAGGGTCAACTCCCAAGGCGAGTGTATACCAGGGAAAAGTAAAACCACCTCTGATATCATCATTTGGATTTCCCATTTCCTTCCAGGTAATACCCGCGTCAGAACTTTTCCAGAGCCCAACGCAATATCCGGTGTAGTTTGGACCATCTTTTGAGAATAAGGCATACACCACGTTAGGAAAGGAATCACAACTTTCTACTTCAAGCCTGTTAAATGCTTCTGTAGGCATGCCTTTTACCATTTTCAAAAAGGTATTCGGCTCTCCACTTGGTGATCTGTAAACACCTCTCGATTCCACAGCAATAATCACAGTACCATCCTGCAATAGCTCAATGTCGTGAACGTCAGTTCCCGATTCAAAAACCCTGTGAAAGCTTACACCGGCATTGGTTGAACGCCACAAACCTTTGTTGTTGGTGCTCACAAAAATGGTATTGGAGTCAATGGGGCTATGTTCAATGTCCCATACATAGTCAAAGGTTCCGTCAAGTGTTGAATCCAACTGACTGAATGTTTTACCGCCGTCAGTTGATTTAAATATCCCATCACCGGCAATTCCTGTAGAATTACCAATAGGTTCTCCCGTTCCGTAATAAATTACATTGTGCTCAAAAGGACTTTGCGTAATACAGGTGAGTGCCAAACTCGGTGAAAAGTCATTGTTCTGTGTCCAGGTTACTCCGTTGTTTTTAGTCTCCCAAAGTCCTCCTGAAACAGCACAGGCCAAAATTCGCTTAGGGTTTGCTAAATCAATGAGCATATCACGAGTTCTACCTCCAATATTGTCAGGGCCAATCTCTTTGATTCTTCTTAAACCAGTTTCAGGGGCTTTCTTATAAACTTTACTTTGCTCTGCCTCATACCACTTCATCCGCAAGCCTCTTGGAATCTCTCCATTCTCATCTTGCTTCATTGTATGCCATTGTTCCTGAAAGCCGGGGTGCTCTTTAGGCCCTTTTTGAAACTCAGGCTTTGGCTCAGTACGGGGTTTGCTGAGGACAAAAGCTATGAAGGCCAAGGTAATAAGACCTACTGTACCTGATAGTTTCAACAATGTTGTGGTTTTAATACTCGTCATATATCTATTCTCAGTGATTTCTTCTTTCAAAACACAATATTAAACTGCTTGGTTTTCAGCCTCATTTCATAACTGTAGATTTGTGGCATAAAAAAACCAAAATAAGATGAAGCGCTACTTCCACTTTTTGTTCATTGCAACCGCAGCTTTTTTCATATCAGCTTGCGGTAACGCCCCCAAACATACAGATGAATCGACTAACAACGATTCAGAGTACGATGAAACGCAGGCGGATGATACCAATAAGGAGGAAGAAGATAAAAAGGGCTGTGTTTACACTTATGTACACGACAGTACTAAGGTGTCTTTTACGGCTTTCAAATATGAGAGTAAAGCAGGAGTTGGAGGAACTTTTACTGAATGTGATGTTTTTGCCTTGGCCGAAAAAGGCTCTTGTCAGGAGGTTTTAACGGGAATGGAATTCAGAATCCCAGTGGCCAGTTCATCAACTGCCAATGATGATCGCGACAAGAAAATAGCAGAGCATTTTTGGGCCAATTTGGATAAAACTGATTACATAACTGGAGAAGTACTAAGTACAACTGGAGACGAAACCAGCGGGAGCGCTTTGCTAAACCTTACTCTAAATGGCATGAGTCAAGAAATTGAAGGAACATATACAGTGGCCGAAGATGGACATATCCAGTTGGAAACTTCGGTAGACATGACAGATTTCAATGGTTTAGAAGCCATCGCAGCTCTAAATAAAGTTTGTGAAGACCTTCACAGAGAAGCACCAGGAGAAGAAAGTAAGCTTTGGCCTAATGTGGCTGTAACCGTTACTGGCTTTCTTTTGAAAGACTGCGGAGAGTAGGGCATTTATGTTTGCGAAGAGTTGGGTACTCTTCTTACTAAAAAATTAGACATGAGCAAACCTTTACAGGCTATAATTATAGACGACGAACATAAGGCTCGCTTGAACCTGCGTACTCTGTTAGCCGATTTCTGTCCTGAAATAGAAGTCGTACAAGATTTTGAAGGCGGGGAGAGTGCAATGGCTTTCCTACTGAAATCAAAAGTAGACGTGGTGTTTTTAGATATAAGGATGCCGGGCATGACTGGCTTCGAGTTACTCAAAAACATCAAAATCGGCCAACAGAAAATCGTCATTGTGAGCGCCCATGACGATCATGGCATTGAAGCAGTAAAAGCAGGAGCTTTTGATTATTTGCTCAAGCCACTTGCAATTGCCGACCTACGGGAACTTGTGCAAAGATTAGAACAAGCTGAGCACAAGCATGAAGGTGCAGCTGGTGATGAAGCCGATGAGTCTGAAGACGAATTTAAAATTACGGTTCCCCATAGCTATGGTTTCAAGATTCTAGACTACAGAACCATTATTCGCATACAGTCTGACAACTCTTACAGTGAAATCCACTTTGTGGATGGAACCGAGTTGGTAGTTACAAAGAGCCTAAAGGAGTTTGAAGGAATGTTGTCAGAAAAGGGGTTCTTTAGAATTCACAACAAGCACCTGATTAATCTAAAGCATCTTGTAACCTTTAGTTTGATTGATGGAGGTCTGGTCACCACCACCAATGGATCGCAGTTGCCTGTTTCAAGAAGAAGACTTAAGGAGTTTCGCGAGGTGGTTAAGTCAAAATTCAATAAACTTGGTCCATGAAAAGACCCGCGCTCACCCTTGGTTTATGGCTGTGGACCATAGTAGTAAGTGCGCAAATCAATCATATTTCTCTGGGTCTTGAGCGCAACCTTCCCAGCAAGTCAGTGTACGGTATTTGTGAAGATGCACAAGGTAGAATCTGGATAGGTACTGACAACGGGGTAGCCTATTTTCAGGACGGCACCTTTAAAAGGCTTAACAACCCTGAACTCCCCAGCCTGGTACTCAGAGTGTTTCCCGCCAGAGACAGCGGCGTATATCTGGTGGGCAACAACCCGGGAGGTGTTTGGTTGGTTTACAAACAGGGAATCATTTCAAAATCCAAACCCACGGGAAGAACTTCCTACACTGGTCATTTGGTCAGTTACTCTCAACAAAGTGAGACCATTTATTTCTGTGACTGGCACCATATTTTGGGAATTGGTGAAAAAGGATTAGACACGATATTTAAAGTAATTGGGAGCACTGTTTCATCACTGAATGTCGATTTAAATGGCCTGCCTTATACAACAAATTCCACTGGTCTATTTGGATATGTTGATTCAGGCTTTGATACTATTAGCAGGAGTGCATTTAGTACAAGTACTTTTCTTGACGATGGCAGGTTTGTAGGATTGTCAAAGAAGGAGATACTTGTTTTTGAAGAGAATAGCATTGCCGATACATTGAACTGGCATAACTCCTTTGACATTACTCCGTCACATGCAGTGGCGCATGGTAATACAGTGTGGTTTACCGGGGTGCATTCTGGCTTGTTTCAGCTCGTAGATGGAAATGTGGTTCACATATCGGAAAAACTGCAAATGACCAAGATCCAGTTTACCTATGTATTTGTTGACAGCTATGGGAATGTTTGGTGCGGTACAAATGGGAACGGAATCGTAGTGCTACCTAAGTATGAGTATCTGAAAAACTTTACCGAGGTTAGCGGACTTTCGGATGAAAAAGTGAGAGCCGTAAGTCATGCTCCTACGGGTGAGTCATACATTATTACCAAAACTAATTTTCATCTAGTAAACGAGCTCAATATAAGGACTGTAAAAGAAGTCCAGGACTTGCCCAAGGTAAATATTGAACACATACAACAAGTAACCTCTGTAGCAGGCCAGCGGCTCTTTTGCTTTGGTCATCATGCAAGACCCAGGGCCAGGTTGCCTGAATCGTACTCTTATGGACTCGGGATTCCCGGAAGTGCCGTTCTCTACTTTCAAAATCAACTGGTAATTGGAGGAGTTACCTGGCTAGAAGTATGGGATGTAAACACTGATACGCACCGTTCGAAACCAAATTTCACTCTCAAGTACTCACGAGGGGACCATCCTTATTCTACTATAAAAGAGATATTGGGTGTAGATAGTGGCTATTTAGTTGCCGGCAATGGTGGAATATTTAAGTATCTAAACGACAAAAATGAACTGAGCAAAATGCCTGTTCCTAATGAGCCGGAGGGTTATTTTCTCGCCATCAACAAAACCAGTAAAGGGCAACTTTTGGCTACCACCCGACACCATGTTTACAATTGGGATTCCACAGAATGGAAAGTAAAACTTCCCTTTGACAGCCTAAAATCGGGCATTTTAACGGACCTTGCCATTGATGCTTATGACCATGTTTGGATAGGAACCGAAAACGGCCTCATCCACATGGACGATGGTCATATTACTTCTATCACCACTCTCAATGGTCTCTTGGATAATAATATTCAGCGACTGGATTACAAGCCTTACGATAGTAGCCTATGGGTTACCACTATCTACGGTATTTCTGTAATTGACATTAAAACTCAAGAACTTGGCAGCAGGTATCAAAATCCGCTTTTTATCAAAAGTGCCAATGTGATCAATGGGGAAAAATATACATTGAAGAAAGCCCTAACCCTGGCAAGCCAGGAAAACAACTTCGTGGTCTCATATGGTGTTTCAGAGCATTTTGGTCTTGGTTTCCCAGAGTATAGATACCGTTTAAGAGAAACCGGTGGTAAATGGAAATACACACATACGTCGCAGGCTGAATTTCTTTCTTTATCACCTGGCACTTACACATTTGAAATAGAAGCCAGGGCCCCTGGAAAACTTTGGTCCAATACAAAAACGGCTACCATACACATTGAACTGCCATTCTGGAAACGCTGGAGCTTTTATACTTCGGTAAGCCTTGGACTTTTCCTGCTAACATCTGTAGTCTATTTCATTCGCCTTCGTAGTATAAGGGCACAAGACAAAGAAAAAAGGGCCGTATTAGTCAAGATGAATCACCTGGAATTGCAGGCCTTGAACGCCAATATGAACCCTCACTTCATTTTCAATTCCCTCAACTCCATTCAACACTATTTGCTTCCCTTAAAGAACATACAGGCCATCAACTATGTATCCAACCTTTCAAAGCTTATTCGGCTAAACATGCAGGCTGTTGGCAAAAAGCTAGTACACCTTGATGGAGAACTTCAGCGAACCGAACTCTACATAAAACTGGAACAAGAGCGCTTCGACAAAGCCCTTGACTACACTATTGAACTTCATCTGTCCAACAGTTCTAAAGCAATATGGATACCCTCGATGATCATTCAACCTGCTGTAGAAAATGCCATCTGGCACGGCATTATGCCTTCATCAACACCGGGTATTGTTGAAATAATTGTGAAAGAACAAGATGACTTTCTTCATGTATTGGTTCAAGACAATGGCGTAGGTCTAAGTCATTCCAAAAAGAACAAGAAGCCCGGGCATGAATCTATGGGAACCAATCTCACTTTTGAACGACTCAGACTACAGCACAAGGAGAACAGTTTTCACATTGAAGAAATCTTCGATGAGAACGGAGTTACGCAAGGGACTAGAGTGGAGATTAAGATAAAGACCTCCCTTACGTATTGAAGCTATTGCTCTTAAGGCGGTACTCCAGATCAAAAATTGCCGACCACGTATTAACTTATCAACTAGGTCTCTTCACATTTAATTTCCAATAAAACGAATACTGATAATAATAAACTGATGCTTAACCACTTAATCCAAAAACTATTCTATTGTAAGCATTGATTTTTTCATGACAATATGACTACCTTTTCTAATACCGTAACCAAAGCGTTAAAAGGGCAAAGCCATTCAACAATCTCCAATCAGCAAAAAATGAGTAGCTAACTCTATTTTTCTTTTTTCAGGACACATTAAATAAGAGCATCTAAATCTATAACCACTGAACAATAACAGCCGCTCTCAGACGTTGCACCAAGGAGAGTATCCCATAACTTGAGTTCTGTCCATCAATTGGTATAAATTGAGGCTAAACCTTAGGCCTACTGCTACCAGTTATCTTCTGAGAGCTACCAGATTCAAAAAAATTGCTACCAAAATCAAATGGAATTTCTCTATTTCAAAATAATACAAGACATTAGCAGCACATAACACAATAACCCTTAGTTTTTAATTTTAGACCCCTTTCTCCCCGGAAGGGGTCTTTAATGTTTATTAGACATTCTCCCATGGGTTCATTGCTTTTGTTTTATATATCAGCCCGCTATGTTCTTTAATTTAATGATGGGACTATCTGAGGTTTCTTATTTTTACCTCAGTAATTGGCCCACGTGAAGTTAAAGAGTGTGATTAAGGTATACACCCTTATAGGGTTTGGTGTAGGAATAGTATTCTCAGTAGTTGCAACTTATGTTCATACCAGTTCAACGGGAAGCGCTTTTACTCTGGAGCAATTTATTGATGCGCAGTCCAGCACCCCTACCCTTTGGGTTATGGACGTTGTGCCCTTGATATTAGGTCTATTCGCCTATGTTGCCGGAAGAAATCATAGCCGCCTACTGGCAGAGAAAGAAGAAAGCGAGCGAGTAATAGATGAGAAGACTGAAAACCTTAGAAAGAAAAACAGAGAATTAAAAAAGGAAAACGAGGACCGGAAGCTTACCGAAAAACAACTTCTTATTGCTAAGGAAGACTCTGAAAGAGCCAAGCGCGCCGAAGAGCTTTTCCTTGCAAACATGAGCCATGAGCTACGTACTCCTTTAAATGCGGTAATTGGCTTTAACAGACTGCTATTAAGTACTGAGCTTGACAATACACAGAATGAGTATGTAAATACCATTCAAACTTCGGCTAACCATCTGATGGCCATTATCAATGATATCCTGGAGATTTCGAAAATTAAAGCCGGCGAAATTGAGTTTGAAGAAATCTCGATTTCGTTAACAAAAACAGCAATGAATGCGGTGAACACCTTCAAGATGCTCGCCAAGCAAAAAAACCTTGCACTTTTTGAAGAAATCGATTATCGCATTCCTCCCTATATTCTGGCCGATCAAACCAGGCTCAACCAGATCCTTCTCAACCTTCTTGGCAATGCCGTAAAGTTTACCCAAGAGGGATCAGTTGTACTTAAGGTTGAAATGCTTAGCAACGACAACGAGAAGTGTCGTTTGCGTTTCTCAGTTGTGGATACGGGCATAGGTATTGCTCCTGAAAAGCTGGACAAGATTTTTGAAAAGTTCAAGCAAGCGGAGACAGATACTACCAGGAACTTTGGAGGCACTGGCCTAGGCCTGTCTATATGTAAAGAAATGGTGGAACTGCAAGGAGGAACCATTTCTGTTGAAAGTGAAGTGGGTAAAGGATCTAATTTCAGTTTTGAATTGGACTTTAAGCATTCAGCCACGCAGGAAACAGCGCAGCCTGTAAAAGGTGCTATTGAACAAAAAGACATTGGCCATTTGAAGCTGCTTCTAGTAGAAGACAACAAAATCAATGTAAAGCTTGCCGAGAATGTATTTAAAAAGTGGGGAGGCGAACTACAATATGACGTTGCCAAAAATGGAAAAGAAGCGATAGAGCTCCTCAGTAAAAATGACTACCAAATAGTTCTAATGGACCTTCAAATGCCGGTAATGGACGGGTTTGAAGCCACCAAATACATACGAACTGAAATGGATGCTCCAAAGAAAAATTTGCCCATTATTGCCCTCACTGCCGATGTAATGTTGAGTGAGAAAACAAGGGCTTTTGAAGCAGGAATTAGTGATTACATTACCAAACCTTTTGACGCGAATAAACTCTTCGCTTCCATTACCCGGTTGCTACAATAACCACTTTCACAATCCTTAAGATCATATTTAGACTTGCGAATCATGTTTTCGCTAATTTCCCGTTGGTTTAGCGAAAGCTATATCTCCAATATCATGAAACGACTTCTCATACTCATTACGCTGGTATGTGGCTTGCAAGCTTCAAAAGCGGCCTACTTAATCATCCCAATGGATGATATGCAAAAAAATCATCTTAAAGCATATGGCATTGCCTATTGGGTATTGGAAAAGGATGTGTCGATAGAATGGTTACTCAATTATAGAGGGGGGAGTTTTGCCTTCCCTTACCACTCGGCATTTGAGACGGAATGTAAGACAAGAGGCGTTTCATTTGATATGATAGCCGACGCTCAATACACAGCAATAAAACAACAGATTGCAGACCCTGAGGCTAACATGGATGCCGTTAAAATGGAAAAGGCCCCAAAAATTGCCATTTACTCACCTAAAACTAAACAGCCCTGGGACGATGCAGTAACCATGGTATTGACCTATGCTGAGATTCCATATGATGTAGTTTTTGACGACGAGGTTATGCAAAACAAACTGGCCGAATACGAATGGCTCCACCTACATCATGAAGATTTTACGGGACAATTTGGAAAGTTCTGGAGCAGCCATAGACATGAAGTTTGGTACCAAAAGGAAGTAAGGGAGGCCTATGACATGGCGGCAAAGTGGGGGTTTAGCAAACCTTCGCAATTAAAACTGGCCGTGGCCAAAAAGATTAGAGATTTTGTTCTGGGTGGAGGTTTTCTGTTTGCCATGTGTTCTGCAACTGACACTTATGATATTGCCCTTGCTGCCGAGGGGACAGATATTTGTGCCGAAATGTTTGATAGTGATCCTATGGCCAGGGACGCTCAAAGCAAGCTTAACTTCGATGCCTGCTTTGCCTTTAAGAACTTTACGCTTTCAACAAGCCCAACTGAATACGAGTACTCTACCATAGATGTGAATCCAATGACCAGAAGAGTTACAGAAAGGACAGACTTTTTTACGCTCTTTGAATTTTCAGCCAAGTGGGATCCCGTACCTGCAATGCTTTGCCAAAACCACACCAGAGTGGTAAAAGGTTTTATGGGCCAGACCACTGCTTTTAGGAAAGAGCTCATTAAAAGTGATGTGCTAATTATGGGTGAAAACAAGGCTTTGAATGAAGCCAGGTACATTCACGGAGAATATGGCAAAGGGATGTGGACCTTTTATGGAGGACATGATCCTGAAGATTATAAACACTTTGTGCACGAGCCACCTACTGACCTTAATTTATACCCACACTCCCCTGGCTACCGACTTATTCTAAACAACGTTTTGTTTCCGGCCGCTAAAAAGAAAAAGCAAAAAACATAGACTATGGCAAGGCCCTTAACGCTTCTATGTATTCTCATTAGTGGATTGTTTGTTACATCATGCGGATCATCGACCTCATCTAAGGCTCCTGGCTGTTACTTCAATGAAGAGCTTAAATACTTGCGCTGGATAGATCTTAGCAAAAAATTCGATGACACCTTGCACCTGAGCCTTGATGGAAAACATGCCACTTTCGCTATGGACTACTCCAAAGAAGGGAAAAGCAATACCATTACAGATGTTTCTACTGGAAGAAGCGTCACTGGAACCGTTACTAAGTACAAAGACGTCTATTTTCTGAATGAAAAGAGAGATTCAGTATTTCAGATATATGCCTTCACTTCAAAGAAGAGAAACAATATAATTGGACTTAACCAGCTTTTTACTCAGCAGTCCTCTTTATATGCGATGGTATCGTCAGGACATGACGATGGCCTAATCATTGAGCAAATAGATGGCAATTATTTCCTTGAAGCTGATAAAAAGAAGCTTCTAAAAATTTACTCATCCATACTATTGGAAACAGATGCTTGGGAAATAGAATAGAAAGAACTCCTAGCCCTTTAAAATAGTACTGATTTTACTTGACTTTCCTATTTGAAACTCTTTGAGATAAAAGGGCTCAAAGCTCTCAACACTCTCAAACTCCTTTAGCTTAAAAGCCTTCACGGCGCTATCCACCATAAATCGAGCTGCCAGGGCAATTTCGCCGTCTACTACAAATTCAGGCTTTGCTTCCAACAGTTGCCTACATTTTTCGCTACCGTTTCCGGCAAATACGCAACGTTTTCCTAAGAAGTCTTCAAAACTATTTTCGTCTATTACCAATGCCGTGGTTGGTAAGGCAATGTTCAAGTCTCTTTGATAAGCGGCCGTATATACTTCCATACGTCGTGCGTCCATTAAAGGAATCGCTAAGTCGGGCGCGTATTTTTCGAAAACAGCCCTTGCCAGTATTTCCAATGTTGGCACCACTATTAAAGGAATGTTGAGTCCATGAGCAAGTCCTTTACACAAAGATGCTCCTATACGTAACCCCGTATAGGACCCTGGTCCTGAGCTAATGGCTATTGCTTCTAATTGATCCCTGGAGACATCTGCATCCTGCAAAAGGATATCTATGCTAGAAGCCAGTGTTTTCACATACTTCTCACCTGATGGTAACACAACCTCCCTAAGTAATTTATTCCCTTGCGACAGTGCAATACTTCCCTCAAATGTGGAAGTCTCTATGTGAAGGATAATAGGTGTCAAAATTTTACCTTTAGCGTAATGGCGTCATCTCCCCTTAGCACGTCCACAGTGGTCTCATCTCCTTTATCAAAAGCCCTTAAAGCTTCCATATAGGTCATCATATCCTTTACAGCAGTTTCCCCCATCTTTACTATAATATCTCCCTTTTGCAGACCGGCAGCTTCAGCTGGTTTTCCTTTACTTACTCCATCAATTTTTAATCCCTTGGCATCACCAAAATAGTCAGGAATAATGCCCAATGTCACTTTAAAGCTAGGTGCTTTCCTACTGTTTCCGGTCTTGGTTTTCCTAAAGTCAACTTCTTCATATGTGTCCAATACAAAGCACATATCTACAGAGAGTTTCAAAACCCTAAGCATTCCCTGATAGTTAATCTTATCAGCATCGTCGCTGGGCTTATGGTAATCCTCATGGGTTCCTGTGAAATAATGGAGCACAGGTACATCATTTAAATAGAACGAGGTATGATCTGAAGAGCCCATTCCTGTGGGACTTCTATTAATTATCAAACCAAGTGTATCTAACCTGGTAAAAACTTCAGGCCAGGCTGTAGAAGTTCCTGTTCCGAAAATACCCAACTCGTTCTTTTCATTAAGCCTACCTACCATGTCAAAATTGAGCATGTAATTGATATCAAACTTCTTAAAGACTTCCGTGTTCACAAAGGCATTTGACCCGAGCAATCCCAACTCTTCGGCGCTAAATGCCATAAACAGATAATTGCAGGATAGGTCTTCTTCCTTCTCGCTCAATTCTTCGGCCAGGGCCAGCATAAGCGCCACGCCGCTGGCATTGTCATCAGCTCCATTGTGAATTAGAGGCTCTTCACCTATGTATCGGGAGTTACCATACTCTCCCAAACCCAGGTGATCGTAATGAGCTCCTACTACTACAGTTTTAACCGCTCCTTTATCCAAGTATCCAAGAACGTTTAAAGACTGTTTTTCTTCCTGAACCAGGTTTACACTCAGATTGACTTGTGATGCTAAGTTAATCCTTTCAAGAGCTTCTTTTTCTACATGGAGAACGGGTATAGCAAGCCGTTCCAAGTTGTTATAGCGCTTTAGGGCGGCAATCGAAATTGACTCATTTCCGCTGTGACATATAATCGCCTTAGGTTCTTTTTTGGCCAGGGTTTCAATTCTGTTTCTCCAGGAATGGTATTTCAAAAATTTTGAGTGTGGATGGATACCATCTGGTGACCCAAGATTCACCAAAACAATTTTCCTCTGAATTGAAACATCCTTTAAATCATTGTGCTCCAGTTCGGGAGCTTCAATGCCAAAGCCAATATCGAGCACAGTCCCCTGAGCACTGCCGTTGCCTGACACAGGCACTGGATAGAAATCCTTATCCAATACCATGCTCTTTTTTGAAACCTTCAAAGAATTCCCTGTATTGGCGTATTCTATTGGGGTGGAAAAGCTGAAAGGCATGAAGTAAGAAGCCAGATATGGGGCTTCCTCTAAACCCAGTTTTTTGAATCGCTTTTGAATGTACTCTGCAGCTACCTTTTCTTCTTCACTGCCGGCCAAACGTCCACCTAACTCGTCGCTTGCTAAATACTCTACATCGGCCTGTAGCTGTTTGGTTAACTTCTTATCGGCCTTCTGGGCAAGGGCTTGAGTAGAAAAAACTGTTAGAACAAAGAGCAGAAATGCACAATTCTTGGCTTTCATAAAAAACTGGAATAGATCAGCTTCAAAGCTACTATACCCAAAACCACGGCAAACATGACTTTTATCACACGCTGCGATAGCTTCTGAGCAAATTTAACTCCGAAGGGAGCTGCAATAATTACCCCAGCCGCCAGTGGTAAAGCCGCTTGCAAATCAATATATCCCACGGTATAGGCATTTTGAGAAACTCCCGGGATAGTCAACAAATAAAAAATTGACATTGACATTGCAAACACAGGAATGACTCCTAAGGATATTGAAGCCGCTTTTTGAATTTTCATGTTTGTCAGCTCCTTTATCATTGGAATCATAACTACTCCGCCTCCAAGACCTGATAGACTGCTTACCAAACCAGACAACAAGCCTATGAGTGAAAAACCAAATGTCCTGGGAATTTCTTTATCGGTATCCGATACCTTTTTCCGCAACAATCTATAAAAGAAGAAGAGAATGAGAAAAGCAAAAAATATGGTAAAATGCTGCTTACTATACCATGAATAGGCGGTGATAGACCAAGCTATGACAACTGATATTATGGCTCCTGGAATGGCAGTAAGTAGCACTTCCTTCGCGTAAAAATTACCTGCTCTAATGTTTCTAACAGAGCTGCTCAGGCCAGCAAAAAAAGTGGCAAATATGGAGTTAGAGATTATGTACCTTGGAATCTCATCATCAGAAACACCTGTGGCATGAAAGTAAATAGATAGAACAAAGACGAAAATGACACCACCTCCTACCCCCAATAGGCCTGCTAGAAAACCTCCTAACAAACCTGAGAGTACCAGTGCTCCTACTATCAATTAAGCGTGCTTAGGATCTGATTGTACATTGCCGCATCATTGAGTACTTCAATGGCTTTCTCTATGTCAGGATCATCCTGCAATGCCGACTTGGCCCTACCTCTTCTGAAATAGTACATGGTAATGATCTCTTGCTTTAGCAAATCTCTTATTACTTCAGAGTCATTAACGAAGTCACTTTGCTTTAATCCTTGTAGAAAACCATTCATCTCATCAATTTTCGACTTAATAGCTATTGAGTCCTTATTTCCTGTCAAGGTTTTATTTAAAGCCAGTAGTTTTTTCTGAGTCTTGGTCTTATAGTCAAAGTTCTTTTCGTCCAGGTACTTTCTAAAATTACTCAGCATAAGATCATCTACCTTAAATGTTTCAAGGGGGCCTATACTTTCGTGCTTATAGTGGTACTCGGCAGCAAAATTGAATATGAGTTTCTCAGCAAGTAAAGCTTTTACATAAGGGCTTCTCTCAGGGAGTTCAATGAGAATATCAGGATTTACTCCAGCGCCGTCATAAACGGTTCTACCTGCATTGGTTTTAAACTCAGTAATAAGTGAATCAGGTACGGCTGGCACCTTTCCATCTTCATCTCTGGCCGCATAATCAAGGCGCTGCACGCACCTGCCACTTGCCGTGTAATATTTAGACGTAGTCACTTTCAGCTGAGAATTGTAGTTCAGCATTTGCGTGATCTGTACCAAGCCTTTTCCAAAGGAGTTTCTGCCGATAACCACTCCCCGATCATAATCCTGCAGGGAGGCTCCTACAATCTCACTGGCAGAAGCAGATCCTTCATCTACCAGTACAATTACCGGAATTGACTTATTGTAAGCCCTCTTATAGGTTTTATACTCTCTGGAATGATTGGGGTTCTTTCCCTTAGTACTTACCACGAGTTCATTTTCTCCAATAAAAAGGTTCACTATATCCACTGCTTCTTTTAGCAAGCCACCAGGGTTTCCTCTCATGTCCAGGATGAATTTGTCCATCCCCTCCCCTCTCATTTGCTCCATTTTTTCTTTCACTTCCTTCGCAGCATCCATTCTGAAGTTTTCAAACTTCACATACCCTACGTTATCAGTCACCATCCCAGAATATGAAACGTTGTCTACCTTAATATCTGCTCGCTCCACATTAAGTTCCTGTAATTGCCCTTGCCGGTTATACTTAATGCTTACTTCTGTGTTCTCTTCTCCCTTCAACAACTCGCTCAAATCGCTTACGTTCTTCCCAGCGAGGTCTTTTCCATCAATCTCAATAAGTACATCACCTGGCATCAAACCTGCTTTCTGTGAGGGGCTGTTCTCGTAAATCTCCGTAATCACCAATTTTTCTCCATGTAAGCCAATTCGTGCCCCAATCCCCCCGTATGATCCTGTTTGCTGAAACTTAAAATCTTCTACCTGAGATTCTGAAAAATAGACGGTATATGGATCAAGCTCGGCAAGCATGGCATCAATTCCCTTTCGCATGATCTTGGAATGGTCCACATCATCCACATAAAGCTCATCTACCTTCTTGTAAAGACTTATGAAAATGTCAATGTTCTTAGATATCTCAAAGTACCCGGAAGAGGCTGAAACAAGAACGGCGGCAACAAGAAGGGCAGTTATGGCGAAAAGAGTTCTTTTCAGGAGCATAGAAATAATTATTTCGTGAATTTATTGAATGGAGCGCAACCTGTGGCTCATCCTTAACATTAACTCACTCACTTCAACAAATATTTCCCTGGAAGAAATCATATGTCTGCTTCGATAGATGAAAATGAGCTCTATGCCTTGGTCATTTACTAAATAAGATAGGTCTTTGACTAAAATAAATTGTTGCTGCCTATAAGCTTCGCGAAGCCTGCGTTTAACAAAATTTCGATCAACGGCCCTTTTTACCCAACGCTTCCCTACTACAAACCCCACTTTAGCCTGAGGCTTTTCAGAAGGAAATAACCTGAACTTTACAGTTAAAAATTTACCCTTAACAGAATACGCCCCTTTAGAAACGTCAAAAAGCTCCGCGAAAATCTTGGAGCTTTTTAACATACTTGAGCGCTTCAAAAAATGGCGCTCAGACATTGAATTATATCTTTTTTCTGATCTCAGAAGATACTGAGAGCTTCTTTCTTCCCTTCTTTCTTCGGGCAGTAATCACTGCTCTTCCACTCTTGGTACTCATTCTTTCGCGGTACCCGTGCTTATTTCTTCTCTTTCTATTTGAAGGCTGAAATGTTCTTTTCATGACTTTAAGTATATCTGAAAATGGCCTGCGAAATTAGATATTTCTTTTCTTATCACAAATTCAAAAGTGTACGTTTTTTTTCCAACTAATTTTTATCGATCTTCGTTGCGGACAATAGAAGACTGAACACCTCCCATAGTTTAGGGCTTCTTTGCCGAACATAGGAAAAAGGAAAAGGATTTTACATGAATTGGTTAAAAGTAACGGCCGCTCTCGTGGTGGCTCTCTGCATTTTTGATTCAGCATCTGCCGCATCCAGGTTTTGGTTGGGTACTACCAGTGATGACTGGAGCAACACCGCCAACTGGTCGGCAACCAGTGGAGGCTCATCTGGCGCAAGTGTTCCAACATCTTCAGACGACGTAACTTTTAATAGTAGTGGCAACAACGCCTGCACCATTACCGGTGATCAGGCTGCTTCATCCATCACCATTGCTTCAGGGTACACGTCCACTATTACCATGTCTTCTTCTTCAAGTTTGGTGGTGAGTAACAACTTCAGAATTCAGGGTGGTACATTCTCACTAAGCCAGGGAGTAATTGGAAGTGCCAGAAGGTTAGAAATTAACGGAAACTACCAGCAAACTGGAGGAATTTTAAATCAACACAACTTTCTGAACCTAGCTGGTAACTTCACAAAAACATCAGGTACCTACAACTCATTTACAAGTGCTACTCTAATATTCGACGGGACAGCTCAACAACAGCTGACTGTAACTGGAGGACTTACCGTAGAGTACCTTCAGATAGACAATAATTCAGAAGGCTTAGCGGTTAATTCAGATCTAACTGTACAGGTATCTTTGGATATGACTGATGGAAATATTGACCTTAACAGTAACAAGCTAACCATTGGAATAGACGCCACAGATGTGGGCGACCTTAGTCATACTTCTGGTTTTATTAGTGATGGAACAGTTAGGAGATGGTTTGATGGAACTTCCTACACAAGTACTTCGAACAATCAAATAAGGTTCCCATTTGGAATAGAAGCCGCCTCTGATAATTCAATGTGGGTAGGATGTACAGCTGCATTCACCGGTGGCTATGTGGAAGCCACCTACACCGCCGGGCATGACGTTTTTACGGCTATTTCACCCACTTTCGTTGATAACTCCATCACGATAGACAGAAGAAACAACACTGTATGGACCATCTCAAGCAATACCATCACCACTGCTGATAACATGACTCTGATCTTCCGTACCATTGGAATTTCGGCCATTGCCAATATAAGTGAGTGTCGAATCACTGGTTCCAACGCAGCCGCTTCGGGTTCGCATGGTACCGGTTCAGGTGATGACATATCGAGAACAGGAATTGACGAATCGAACCTGAACACTTCTTATTATTTAGGAGGCAATTCTGCAACCAACAAATTGCCTGTAACATTGGCTTACTTCAATGCATCAATGGAAGCCAACGCTGTGGCTTTGCGATGGGAAACACAATCTGAAATAAACAATGAGCGTTTCGAATTAGAACGAAGCACGGACGGTATCAATTTTGAAATGATTGGCTCAACACCGGGTGCGGGTACATCGGTAGACAATATAGAGTATAGCTTTATGGATCCCTCAGCATTTCATTTAGGAAGTACCAGGTTGTTTTATCGCATCAAGCAAATAGACTTTGATGGCACTGCTATGTACTCCAATATTAAGGACGTGGATTTGACTAATGGCAAAGCAATTAGCTGGTTCCCAAACCCATCGCAAAATGTCATTCGACTTTCGTCTTCTGAAAGCAATGTGATTATTCGAAACATGGACGGTAAGGAATTGATTCACTCAAAAGGGATGGATCAAGTAGACATTTCCGGACTTAACTCAGGAATGTACATCATTACCTTTTATGACGATTTGGGTACTCCCTTACAGCAGAATCAACTCGTAAAAAGATAGCCCTATAAGGAGAAAGGCAAGTGAATTGAAATTTAGTCGTCTTCAGACCGACCAATCCATTTGCCTTTCTTCCAAGTCTTCTTCTCAGTATCTATTTCCTTCAGGTACTGTTTTGTCACGTTTTCGTCAATAAGGCTTTCAAGTTCTGGTTGTCCAGCTTCTACCCATGCCGAGTACCAGAAACTCCCAATACAATGCATTGCAGCCCTCATACGGCGTTCTACCATTCCGTTTAATGCATTGTGATAGGCGCGACTAAAATCGCGGCTGTAGGCCTTAGTAACTGTAACCCCTCTTTCTTCATAAGCGTACTTCTGGCCCTCATCAAACTTCTCTGTAAGTTCTTTCTCAAAAAGTAGCACTGAATCCAGAGCGGCATGACTCTCTTCCACCGCTTGCCAAATACGAGCCAAGGGATCATCAATCCACTTTGCAGAGGGTAGAAAGTAGTCATAGTCATCAGCGAAAAGCTCTGGTAGTCTGGATTCCCAAAAGGCATGTATCCCCTTCTGGCCCGACATCTGACCATTGTAGTTCTCAGTAGTATGCAATGGCACGTGTGCATCTGCTATATAATGACCAATTTCAGCTGAAAGCCGTAAGATGTTATCCCTATCTTTTTCTTTAAAAGCCTTGACTAACCAGTAGTACATTTTGTGAACATGCCAGGGTACTATTCCAAAAGCTTCCAGGGTGTCCTGTGTATATTTTGAAACTGCTTCATCCCAAGCTCGAGGCATGTTTTCAATGCCAAAATGATCAACGTCTATATAATGACGCGGCGCTTCGTTCTTTACCGAATGACGCCTTTTATCAGGGTCTACTGAATGCTCAGTAACATAATCTATGTAGCCCTTGTAAAACTTAAACATTGGCTTAGGCAAGGTAAAAACAGCAACTCTGTTGATACGCTTGTGTCCAAAGAAACCCCAGCTGTACAACTGGTTGCGAAAACCAGTAGCCTGTAGTAGTAGAATTACAAGTAGTATCAGGTACTTTTTCATGCCGACAATTAACAAAAAAAGCCCCTTTAGCAGGGGCTTTCCTTATTTATTAATCCGTTAGGATTTATTGAATCTTAACTCCGGAAGCCATGAAAGTAAGTTCTTGCTTCGGTTCAGTTACTGCATCAATTTCTTCCTGAGAAGCTTCTGCATCTTCAAGAAGGTGTTTTTGATCAGCAATAGACACTTCTTCTCTACGCATAACACCATCAATGTATGCTACCTTACCTGAGCAGTCTTTAGGCACAAAGAAGCCATAATCCTTGAACTTAACTCTCATGTCCTGATCACCGCTTTGCATGGTCATCCAACAGCCTTTTACCTGACAAACACCATTCACTTCGCCGCTCAATTTCACAACAAGCGAATCCTTATCAGAAATTTCAGCAATAGCTTCGTCCAGACTTACGGCTTGAGCAATGTCAAACGTTTCTCCATAAAAACCATCGGCGTTCAATTCAGCAAAATCTTCGGTTCCTTCTTCTTCCTGCTCTTCCGCTTCTTCAGAAGTCTCTTCAACAGTTTCTACTACTTCCTCGTGAGTTTCTTCTTGTTTGCCTTTACATGAAACCATAGCAAAAGCCACGGCCAAAGACAAGTACAGTACTTTTTTCATCTATTCTGTTTTTAAATATGTATCGGTCTGTTTTCAGTTGCTGCCAGGCAAGCTTCTTTCATAGACTCAGTGAAAGTAGGATGCGCATGAGACATACGGGCAACATCTTCAGCGGAGGCCCTGTATTCCATGGCCACTACTGCCTCGGCAATCATATCTGCACAACGGGGTCCGAGCATATGAACACCAAGAATTTCATCTGTGTCCGCATCTGCCAACACCTTCACGAAACCTTCTTCATCCATACTGGCTCGGGCTCTTCCACTGGCTTTAAACGGGAATGAACCCTTTTTGTAAGCCTTCCCCTGCTCCTTAAGCTGCTCTTCAGTATAACCAACACCAGCTCCTTCAGGCCAGGTATATACTACACCTGGTATTAGAAGGTAATTGATGTGCGGCTTCTCTCCTGCCATGGTCTCTGCAACAAAGGTTCCTTCTTCTTCTGCCTTGTGGGCAAGCATTGCTCCTTTAATTACGTCGCCAATGGCATATATGCCTTCTACCGATGTCATCAAATGTTCGTCTACCGGTATGCGTCCTCGCTCATCTGTGCTAAGTCCAATGTTCTCTAATCCAAGGTTAGCTGTATAGGGTTTGCGTCCTACTGAAACCAGGCAATAGTCAGCTTCAAAACTCAGCTCATTGCCTTTTTTGCCGTCGGCCTTTACCAATACGTTTTTCCCTTGGTTAGTAACTTCCTTTACCTTGGCTCCAAGCTCAAACTTTACGCCGAGCTTCTTCATTGACCTCAATAAATCCTTGGCAATATCGCCGTCCATACCGTTTACAATATGTGGCAGGTACTCAACTATGGTCACCTTGGTTCCCAATCGTGCATAAACAGATCCTAGCTCACAACCAATAATTCCACCGCCAATTATCACCATGGTATCGGGAAGTTCGGTGATCTCCAAGGCTTCGGTTGAAGTAATAACCCTTTCCCCGTCAATGGTAATGAAGGGCAATGAGCTGGCCTCAGACCCAGTAGCAATAACCACTCTCTTGGTCTTTATTTGCTGCTCTTCTTCGCCACTCACTTTAATGGTGTTCTTGTCTACAAATGAGCCAAATCCATTGAGAACATCTATTTTGTTCTTGGACATTAAGAACTTGATACCATCCGTTGTTTTCTTAACAACGCCGTCCTTTCTTTTTATCATTTGAGCCAGGTTTACCTGAAGGTTACTTAGCTCAATTCCGTGCTCTTTAAAGGTCTTGTTGGCATTGTGATAATGCTCTGATGAGTCTAAGAGCGCCTTAGAGGGAATACATCCTACATTAAGACAGGTACCTCCCAATGTTGACTCTTTTTCAACTATGGCCACTTTCATTCCCAGCTGTGCACAGCGAATGGCTGCTACATAGCCTCCGGGGCCTGATCCAATGACGGTTACGTCGTACTCGTTCATTTCTTCCTTTTCTTAAACTTCAAGTAATAATCTGGCTGGATCTTCAATAAGCTCTTTTACTCTGTAAAGGAACCCTACCGACTCCTTACCGTCCACAATTCGGTGATCGTATGAAAGTGCTACATACATTACAGGACGAATCTTCACTTCTCCGTTTACGGCCATTGGACGTTGCACAATATTGTGCATTCCTAGAATGGCTGATTGATCGCCGTTGATAATTGGAGTAGACATCATGGAACCGAACACTCCTCCATTGGTGATAGAGAACGTTCCTCCCTGCATATCATCAATGCTGATCTTGTTTTCGCGTGCCTTCAGGGCATAAGTCATTACTGACTTTTCAATCTGCGCCAGGTTCATCTGTTCTGCGTTCCGAATTACCGGAACTACCAAACCTTTTTCCGTTGAAACGGCAATTCCAATATCGCAGTAGTTGTAGGTAAGTATCTCATTTCCCTGAATCTTACCATTCACGTTTGGAAACTCCTGAAGTGCAAGTGTAACTGCCTTAGTAAAGAACGACATGAAGCCTAGGCCAATCTCATGCTTCTCTTTAAAGCGTTCCTTGTATTTTTTTCGCAAGTCCATCACGTTGCCCATATCAATCTCGTTGAATGTTGTGAGCATGGCGGTGGTATTCTTCACCTCAACCAATCTTTTCGCAATGGTCTGTCTCAATCGAGACATTTTGGTACTGTGTTCTTCCCTATTCCCGGAAACGGTTTGAGGTGTCGCTGGAACATCAGCAGAAACAGCTTGAGCTGGTGCAGAAGCTTTTGATGCATCTGCCTTTGTAACTCTGCCATCTTTACCCGTGCCTTGTACTGTAGCAGGATCTACTCCCTTTTCAGAAAGAATTTTAGCAGCGGCAGGTGATGGATGACCGCTTGCATATGAAGATTGAGAAGTTGGAGCTTCTGAGGCTTGTGTTGCAGGAGCCACTTCTTCTTTTACAGTTTCCGCGGCAGGAGCACTTCCCTCTGGGGCCTTTGCCGAAGTGTCAATGGTGGCAATCACAGTACCAACAGTAATATCTTCACCTTCTTCTACTACATGTTTTATAACACCAGCTGCTTCTGCAAAAAGCTCTTGAGAGGCTTTGTCTGTTTCCAGCTCGCAAATAGCTTCATCCATCGCCACATAGGCTCCGTCTTCAGCCATCCATGAGGCCAATGTTACTTCAGTAACTGATTCGCCTACGTTTGGTATTTTTACTTCTATTGCCATTATCTACTTTTCAAAGGCTTTATTAATAATTTGTTCTTGTTCTTTGAAGTGAACTTTTTTGAATCCTGTGGCTGGCGATGCACTGGCTTTTCTAGACACTAACTTCAATACTCGATTGATGTCGTATCTAAGAAGGAAAGTCCAGGCTCCCATATTCTTAGGTTCTTCTTGTACCCAATAATACTCTGCTCCCTTGTACTTACTCATCACAGCTTGTACTTCTTGTTCAGGATATGGATACAACTGCTCAACTCTTACAATGGCAACGTCATCCCTGCCATCTTCTTCTTTTTTCGCCAATAAGTCGTAGTACACCTTACCTGTGCAAAACAACACTCTTTTCACCTTGTTTGCCTTGGCTTCTGCATCATCAATGAGCTTTTGGAAGTGTCCGTTTTCCAACTCGCTAACCGCTGAAGTGGCCTTTGGATTTCTCAAAAGTGATTTTGGTGTAAATACGATGAGAGGCTTTCTATAGTTCCAAACCAGCTGCCTTCTCAAGGCATGAAAATAGTTGGCCGGAGTGGTGATATTGGCTACAATAATGTTGTCTTCTGCTGCAAGCTGTAAATATCGCTCAGGACGGGCATTACTGTGCTCTGGACCTTCGCCTTCGTATCCGTGTGGTAACAACATTACCAAACTTGATAGGCGTTGCCATTTTGACTCTGCAGAGGTGATAAACTGGTCTATAAGCACCTGTGCTCCGTTTGAAAAATCACCAAACTGAGCTTCCCATACTACCAGGTTAAATGGACTCACCATGGAGTATCCGTACTCAAAGCCCAGCACTCCAAACTCTGACAGGTGAGAGTTATAAATTCTCAGGCTGCCATTTTTCTCATCCTTGTCTTCAATAAAGTTGAGACTGTTGTGCGGCTCTTCTGTGTTCTGATCGAAAAGACAGGCGTGTCTGTGAGAAAACGTTCCTCTCACTACATCCTGACCTGAAATACGAACGTTATAACCATCTTGTAACAGGGTACCATAGGCCATAAGCTCTCCAAGTCCCCAGTCCAAACGGTCTTCAGCGAAACGTGCTTTTCGGTCAGCGAGTAGCTTCCTTACCTTCTTTATGGGATCAATATTTTCAGGTACTGTAGTTAGGGCATCCAGTACTTTCTCCAGTTTTGGTCTTCCCACTCCCGTAAGAGCTACTTCGGCCAATTCGTTGTTCCCTTTTAGGATCTTATACCATTCCTTCTCCAGAGGTTGTGTGGTGTATTTTACAGGCTTTTGCTTTACGTCATTCAATCTATCCTGGAGCGTGGCGTTAAACTCTGCTTCAAGTTCTTCAGCATGCTTTACATCAATATGCCCGCCATCAACGAGTTTTTTGATGTAGATGCTTCTTGGGTCAGGATGTTTTGAAATAAGGGCATAAAACGAGGGCTGTGTAAACCTTGGTTCATCACTTTCATTGTGGCCATGGCGGCGATAGCACACCATATCCACCCAAACATCTTTTTTAAACTTCAATCGATATTCTGCCGCAAACTCAACCGCATAAGCAACAGCCTCTGCATCGTCACCATTTACGTGGAGTATAGGAGCATTTACTACTTTACCCACAGATGAGCTATATGTTGAAGAACGTGCATCTTCAAAATTGGTAGTAAAGCCTACCTGGTTGTTAATGATAAAGTGAATGGTACCTCCGGTTTTATAACCGCTCAATTGTGACATCTGTACCACTTCATATACAACTCCCTGGCCCGCTGCAGCACTGTCTCCATGAATAAGAATGGGGAGTACGTTTTCTTCATTGCCTTTATGTAAGGCATCTTGTTTTGCTCTTGAATACCCTAAGACCACTGGATCAACTGCTTCCAGATGCGAAGGGTTGGGTGCCAGATGTAATCTGATTTCCTTGTCGTTTGAAGCTTTGAAGATTGAACTAAAGCCCAAGTGGTACTTCACATCGCCATCGCCCATGGGAGCGTCCATAGAGATGTTTCCTTCAAACTCACCAAAAATGTAGCCGTATGTTTTTCCAAGAATGTTGGCAAGCACATTCAAGCGCCCTCTGTGGGCCATACCTATAACCACTTCTTCGCATCCAAGTGATGCACTCTTGTCGATAATGGCATCCAAGGCGGTAATGGTGTTTTCACCTCCTTCCAGCGAAAACCTTTTCTGCCCTACGTATTTCTTTCCCAGAAACTTCTCAAAAATTACAGACTGATTCAGCTTGTTGAGAATTCTCTTCTTTTTCTCAATAGTAAATCCATAATCAAGTTGTCTTGATTCAAACTTTTCCCGGATCCACTCGGCCTCTTCTGTCTCTCGGATGTGCTTGTATTCTATTCCGATATTACCGGCGTAGAGCATGCGCAACCTGTCGTGAATTTCAGCAAGTGTTTGTCCTTCCATTCCCAGCACTCTACCCACTGTAAACTTCTTCTGTAGATCGTTTTCAGAAAGGTTCTTTTCTGCCAACTCCAAATTTGGGTGGCGATCTCTCCTGGGGCGGATTGGGTTGGTGGTGGAAAGAAGGTGTCCACGTTTTCGGTATCCTTCAATTAAACCGTATACCCTTAGTTCTGCAATGATTTGATCTTGAGAAACTGAGGCGGTTCCGTTTTGGTTGAGCGCAAACTCAAATCCTTCAAAAAACTTACCCCAACTGGAGTCAACAAGGGTGGGATCTTCAAGATAGGTTTGGTAAAGCGACTCTACAAATTGCCCTTCAGCGTTGGCAATGTATGATGGCATGCGCATTGGCCGGAATAAAAAATTTGCGCAAATATAGCCAACAGGCCAGCATCTGTAAAGCCAAAAGGTATTGTAAGATGTTCGTCTAAAATCTGGCTTTGGTGGAACATTTGCGGTAGCTTATACGCTTTAATAGATAAATTCGTAGTAAGTGGTCAAAATACAGTCTCATGAATAGAATCGGCATTTTAGCGCTATTGTTACTGGGCATTTCCTTTCCCGGATTTGGACAGTTTGCCAATACCAACGACTGGATTGACTTTTCTCAGGAGTATTTTAAGATTCCTGTATATGAGGACGGCATCCATCAACTTGATAAGAACGACTTAAAAAATGCTGGAATGCCTGTATCTGGTATTGCTGATGACAAATACCATTTGTACCACAATGGCCAGGAAGTTCCCATTTATGTCACAGGTTCGTCCATCACCTTTTATGGTAAAACTGCCAAGGGTGATCTGGATTTTGATCTCTACGAGAATTCAGATAACCAGGCGCATAAAGAATTCTCCATTTACGCTGATACTGGTTATTACTACCTTACTTACAATAACACTCCCGGACTACGCTTTACAGCTATTACGAGTACTGATTTCACAGGCCTAAGCAAAGTAACTTCTCACAACCAGGTGCAGGCCATTGCCTATAAGGATGTGTATAGTTCAGGATCTCGGGTAAATGCTACGTTGTTCCATCCCGAAATGGCCCTTGGTGAGGGTTTGCAATCCACCAACGCTTTTAGAACGCAGAGCTACGTTACGGCTGATTTCGACGTGTCAGATTTCATTCCGGGAGAAACCGGGTATATGAAAACCAGTATCTGTGGAACCAACAATCTTTTTGGAAGAAAAGTAGACTCCACAGATGCCAATGGTAAGATTTTGAAGACTTTTAATAACCACGCGGTCATAGAAGCCAACAACGGTGCATGGGTTACACTTGCAGAAAAGTACTTTTTAGGATACTCAGCACATCGTTTTAAAGCATCTATTACTGAATCTGACTTCAACAACGGACTACTATCTTTAAGGGCCAGAGCTGATGAGAGCTACAATGGAACGAGAATTTTCAGAGGCAGTTTTTCCGTATCATATTTTGAAATTGCATATAAAGCCCAAACCAAAATTCTGGATGGTTATAGTGCGGAATTTCAATTTGCCAATACTTCAAGCGATCGCTATGTGGATGCCACCAATTTTGCGGGAACACAGGCATTGGTATTGGATCTTGAAAACCAGACCTTAATGAATACTGCCAACAGTGGTAGTTCACTTAGATTCAGAGTAAACCAGGGTAGCAAAAATCATCACATCGTAATTGCGGACGTAAGCGTGGTTAAAAAAGCCAGTGTTCGCAAATATGTTTTCAATGAAATCGACATTCCAACGGGTACCAACTTTCTGATTATATCCAATCGTAAGCTTGAAGCTTCTGTAAGTGACTATGCGAACTTTAAAACTTCCGTAGCCGGAGGTGCATTCAATGTAGAGGTGGTTTATGTAGATGATTTGTACAATGAGTACTTTTTTGGCTACCACCATCCCTTGGCATTAAGAACGTTTTTTGCGGAGTTACTCGGAGCAAACAAGAACCCTCAAAATGTATTCTTAATAGGAAAAGGTTTAGATGTAAAGCACTTGAGCACAGGTGGTGTCTTTGATTATACAGCCGATCTTGTTCCACCTATAGGTTCTCCAAGCTCAGACTGGTACTACCTAAGGTATCTTGACCCAGCCACAGTAATTCCTCCTTTTGCTATTTCACGCCTGTCAGCCTCAAAAGATGAAACAGTCTATAACTACCTTACCAAGGTAAAAACCTACCAGGCATTGGAAAATGCGCGATGGAGGAAAAATGCCGTGCACGTAAGTGGTGGAAAATCCGGAAACGAGCTCACTCGATTCTCAGGATACATGTCAACTTTTGGAGATATACTGGAAGGTCCAAACCTCGGTGCCAACATTACATATTTTGGTAAGGAAAGCAGTTTGGAGATTGACGATGCCCTTACGGACTTCATTTTGGAAGAGGTTAACGCAGGCGTAGGCTTCTTCTCATATTTTGGACATGCGGGTAGTAATGTCACGGAAGTGGACTTAAGTACACCGATCAACTACCACAATGCCAATAGTCCTATGGTAATGTACTTTGGAGGCTGTGTGTTAGGAAGCTGCTATGAAGAGTCGCCGCTCCTGGGCGAAGAGTTTATTGGTGCTCCAACGGGAGCTGTAAGCTGGATTGCTGCTGGTAGCTTTTCTTTTGAGCCTAGTGTGTATGAATACACGCTTAGATTCTATGAAAATGTGGCTTACGAAAACTATGGTCAGAACATAGGTGACATTACACGCCAAACCATACGAGACTTTATGGTGGAAGGTGATGATTATAAGGAAGCACAGGCCTGGCTGACTCTAATTCAGGGAGATCCTACCATTAAGATTTACAGTCCAGACTTACCGGACTATGAAATAACCAACGCGGATGTATACATTACTCCTGATGATGTTACGGCCCAGTCAGACTCCTTTTTCGTGAATATGGATGTTAAAAACCATGGAAGGGCTACTACCGATAGTTTTTCAATGGTTTACAATCTTGTGTATCCAAGCGGTATTTCTAAGAGGGATACTATTAAGCTTCCTGGTGTATACAATAGCAAAACCATGAATTTCACCTTTTTCAATGACCGGAAGGAATTTGGAAACTATAGGATTGAAATCATACTGGATGAAGCCAACGAAGTAGCTGAAATCAGAGAGAACAACAACAAGGCCACCTACTCCTTTTCTCTTATTAGTAATGGTGCCACCGGTCTTTTTCCTCCTGACTACGGAATCGTAAGCGAAACTGATCTTGAATTGGTGGGTCAAAGTTTGGATATCAATTCCCTGAGTAACACATACATCTTTGAATTGGATACCACGGCCACATTTTTGAGCCCCTGGAGAAAACAGAGTGGTGAAGTAAAAGGTGACCTAATAGGTAGTTGGAAAGTAAAACTGCTGCAAACTGATTCTCAAGACTACTACTGGAGAATGCGCATGAAGCTTGATGACGGTACACTTTCCCCATGGTCACAGAAGTCCTTTTCATATATTAAAAATTCACTGGACGGCTGGGCTCAGATCGACTTTAAGCAACTTTCTACTGCTACACCGGTAGACATGTATGCAGATACTGCAAAAAGAAATTTCAGGTTCGTGAGAATCACTTCTCCTGGACAGTTTATTATGGCCAATCATGGCCGTGACTACCCTATAGACGGCTATTACCAATTTGGAGTAAAGAGTCCTAGTAATGATGCTAAAATCATAAGGAATAATAAATATGCCCAAATCAATGGTAACAGAACGTTGAACGGCATGGTTTGCTTTGTGATTAGTCCGAACATGGATGAAAACGACAATTTTGCTCCCTATTTAGTAGATGCAGGGGTAGACAGAATTAATGGGGAATACCAGTTTGATTGGATGTCCAGTACCGAAGAGATTATACCAGAAGTTCTGGATAGCTTCATTTCATTTCTCAACCGCGTACCAAGAGGGTATCACATTTTTGCCTACTCTGGCTATTACCACAGAATTGGTGATATGCCAGACCGTTTCTACCAGGCTCTTGAAGATTTTGGTTCTTCTAAAATCAGGAAGCTTGAAAACGATGATGTTTGGTTATTTATTGGTTCCAAGGGCTTGAAGCCGGGAAGCGCCTTTGATGAACAGGTCACTTCCGATCAAGATTCACTTTTGGTGACATCTACCACCTTTACTGTAACCAAATACAATGGCAGCATGGGGTCTCAAATTATTGGTCCTTCCAAAAAGTGGAGGCAACTGAGCATCTCCACTGACCGATTTAAAAGTGATCGAGCGAGTGTAGACAACAGCTATTCTATTTTGGGAATAAGGCTTGACGGTAGTAAAGAAGAATTGGTAAGTGACTTTAAGGAAAACTCACTAGACTTGAGCTTTATTGATGCAAAGGAGTTCCCTTACCTACAAATGGAGTTGAAAACAAGTAATCAATACAGTTACTTACCTGCTCAGCCACGCAGGTGGATTGTAAACTACGACTACCTGCCTGAAGGCTTGGTAAACTCTCAACTTGCATTCAAATTCAATTCCGATACCATTCAAAAAGGGCAAGTACTTGACTTTGAGATCGGATATCAAAACATTTCAACTCTGAGTCTGGACGATATTGTGGTGAACTTCAGAATTATAGACAAAGACCGGGAAGAAATGTATCAGGACTACGATACGCTCAAAGCCCTTGCTCCTGGCCAGAGTACGGTGATTAAGAAGTCTTTCAATAGCGAGAACCTAATTAACGACAATAAGCTCATTGTACTTACTAATCCAGGACTTTTACAACCGGAGTTGTATGCGTTCAATAATAACTATGAACGTTCCTTCTTTGTAGAAGGAGATCATGAGCTGCCAATTATGGAAGTGACTTTTGATGGCCACCGCATTCTAAATGGCGATATTGTTTCCCCTACCCCATCCATTGTAATTACGGGAAAAGACAATAATTCATACTTCCTGCTGGATGATCCCGGATACTTTGATATTACCCTTGAGTATCCTGACTCCATATTGCCAAAGAACATATACGGATACTCGCCCGGAGTAACATTCTACCCTGCCGAAGGCGACAATAAAACGGCCCGGATTGAATACAACCCGGAGTCGCTGCCCGATGGCAAATACACTCTAAGTGTGCAATTGTCTGACGCAAGTGGGAATCAATCGGGCAAGGTGCAGTACAAGGTAAATTTTGAAGTGGTGGGTGCCAGTACTATTTCGCACTTCTACCCATACCCCAATCCATTCTCTAGTCAAATGCGTTTTGTGTATACCTTAACCGGAGATCAGGTTCCTGACGATATTGTAATTCAAATCCTCACTGTATCTGGCAAGATTGTGAAGGAAATCCACAAGAATGAGCTTGGAGATATTAAAATTGGTCACAACGTATCTGACTACACCTGGGACGGCACCGATACCTATGGCAATAAATTGGCAAATGGTGTCTATTTATACCGAGTGAAAACCGTAATGGATGGTGCTACTATGGAGCATCGTGTAGTAGGTAGCAGTCCTGATAATACGGAAGCTGCCATGAGGCAAGGATTTGGCAAAATTTACATTTTGAGGTAATTGGCAAATACATTTAATGTAAGGCTGCCCAAAAGCGAATTCTCAGAATTCTACAGCCGTTTACAAGCCTGGTTAGAGAAGTCTTTGCCCTTACACATTCACGTATTGCTGAGCGGTAAAGATCACTATCGTAGTCCCGGACCGCATAACTACAAGCTATTGTGTGGTATAAACTGGGAAGAAAATAGCTGCAATGCACTCGCGGATTTAGATAAGTACGCTGAAGGGCATTTTTGCTTTGGTGTGTTACCCTACGATCTTAAAAATGACATTGAAGATCTCACCTCTCGAAACGACTCGTTTTACCCTCCATTGGGCTACCTGCTGAGACGACCTGAAATACTCATTAAAGTGGGGTACGACTATGTACTCTCTATTGAGAGTAGCACCGGGTTTGATGCAGAGAACATATACCAGGAGATTTTAGCGTGTCCATTACCTAAAATGGATGCGTTACAACATGCATCTGTTCAGTTTAGCTCCGACATTACTGATGAAGAATATTTGGGGAAGGTAGAGCGAATAAGAGACGAGATAGTTGAAGGAAATGTTTATGAGATCAGCTATTGCAGAAACTACTTTGCTCAAGAAAAAATAAACCCCTTCAGGCTTTTTCAATCTTTTGCCAGTAGGAACCCAACTCCTTATTCTGCTTTCATTAAAAGTAATGATCAGTATGTGGTTTGTGGGAGCATGGAACGCTTCCTTTGCAGGAATGGGGATGTAGTAGTATCTCAACCCATTAAGGGTACAATACACAACAGTGGACATCATAACGAAGCGGAGAAAGAAGCTTTGCTCTCATCTGAAAAGGAACGTGCTGAAAACCTTATGATCGTAGACTTGGTAAGAAATGACTTGAGTAAAAGTGCCATGGTGGGGTCAGTTGATGTTAGAGAACTTTTTGGCATTTACTCCTATCCCAACGTCCACCAAATGATAAGTACGGTGGAAGCCCAGGTTTCACCCAGTGTGGGTCTGGAGCAACTCATTCGGGATACTTTCCCAATGGGCTCCATGACCGGTGCTCCAAAGCTCAGGGCCATGCAGTTGATTGAAGAACTTGAAAACTTCAGAAGAGGCACATATTCAGGCTCCATAGGCTATATTGATCAAAATGGAGATTTCGACTGGAACGTGGTTATTCGCTCGGTAATCTATGACAGCACCAGCAATCAGGTAAGCATACCAGTGGGTTCGGCCATTACCTACGACTCAGTTCCTAAAGATGAGCTTAACGAATGCAGAGTAAAGGTAGAGCGCATTATGGATTTGGTTGGCGCCGCTGTTACAGACTAACCCTAGCCAGTCAAAAGGCTCATTCGTTACAACTTACATCCGCTATTTGTTAGCTACTCAGCATCATTTGGTCTGACTTTTGCCCTATATTGACCTACAAATAGGTATGAGTCAAAGCAATAGAAAAATGGGGATTTGGAGCAAATCAGCACTGCTAACAACACTTGCTTTGTGCACGGTGTTTCTAAGTTTTGGACAAACCCAAAACACCAGTGACTGGATACAACACGACCAGAACTACTATAAAATAAGGGTAGCAGCTGATGGTATTTATAAAATTGAAAAAGCAGCACTTGAACTTGTTGGTCTTCCAGTAAAGGACGTGAACGATGAAAACTATCACTTAATAGTCAATGGTCGGGAAATTCCTATTCATGTAAGCTCTACACAGATTGTCTTTTATGGCGAAAAAGCCAAAGGTGACCTGGACCTAAACCTATATGAAGACGCAAAAAACCAAGCCCATCAAGAATTCTCAATCTACACGGATACTGCCTATTACTACCTCACTTATAATTCGGTGCCTGGATTAAGGTATACACTTTCAACTAACTCTGACATTAGTGGCCTGTCTGCCGTGAATAGACATAGACAGGAGCAAATTATAGCCTTTGATGATTTGTATCGCGAAGGAGAACGCCTTAACCCGGTGCTTTTCCATCCGGATATGGCCAAGGGAGAAGGCCCTCAATCTTCGAATGCTTTTAGGTCAAATTCCTTCGTTACCGCACGTTTTGATGTTTCTGATAAGATAGACGGAACAACAGGAACTCTCAAAACCAGAGTATGCGGAACCAATAACAATATCAATTTTAAAGCAGACTCTTTTGACGCTCATGGAAACATCGTTAAGTCTTTCAACAACCATGCGGTAATAGAAGCTTTAAACGGTGGATGGCAGCAGTTAGACCATCGCTATTTCAGGGGCTATACTTCTCAGGGTTTCAACATAGGTTTTACAGATGCTCATATAGATGCGGGACAGTTATTGGTGAGAGGCAGGGCTGACGAAACGTACGAAGGGAAAAAGGTTCTAAGAGGTAGCTTCTCAGTATCGCATTTTGGGATTAGTTACGACGCAAAGTTCAGAATGCTGGATCAGAAACTATCGCATTTCCGCTTCGATCGTGCTTCCATAAACAGGTATGTACGTATTGAGAATTTTGTGGGGGCTAATGCCATTGCATTAGACATCGGGAATGCTGCAATGCTGAAACCTCAAAAAGACAACAGTGATCTTCTGATAAGAACCGACAAGGGTGCGCATCATCACCACTTGGTGGTAGCTGACGCTGCTTCAGTAAAAGCACTTACACCACAAAGGCACCGATTCAACAAAGTAGATGTTCCGGCAGGGACTGACTTTCTCATTATCACTCATAGAAGCCTTGCCAGTTCAGTTGCCCAATATGCTCAATACCGAAGCTCGGTTTCAGGTGGCGGTCGCAGAGTAGAAGTACTCTATGTAGACGATATTTTTGATGGTTTTTATTTTGGCTACCATCACCCGCTTGCTCTCAAAGAACTGTTCAAGGAACTTATTGCCGACGGTATCAATCCAGAAAATGTATTTCTTATTGGCAAGGGTATTGACGTAAAGCACCTGAAGAAAACAGGCGTTTTTGACTATAGTCAGGACCTGGTTCCTTCCATTGGATCTCCGAGTACTGATTGGTATTACCTACGTTATGTAGATCCAGGCTCTATTGCCCCGCCTTTTGTGATTTCTCGACTGTCGGCTTCTTCTAACCAAACTGTACTCAATTATCTGGAAAAAGTAAAAACCTACGAAGCCTTAAGCAATGAAGGCTGGAGAAAGAATGTCATACACATAAGTGGTGGTAAAACGGCAAGTGAAATCAAAACATTTGCACACGACATGCAGGTGCTGGGGGAAGTGATTGAAGGGCCTAGTATGGGAGCTGCTATCAGCTATTTTGGTAAAGAAAGCAACCTTACTATAGATACGAAACTAACGGATCTGATACTGGAGGAAGTGAATTCAGGTGTAGGTATGGTATCTTATCTGGGACATGCCGGAAGTAACTCTACCGAGGTAGATATTGCCACTCCAGAACGCTATACTAACTCAAAAAGCCCTATGGTAATGTACCTGGGAGGCTGCGTACTAGGGAGTTGTTATGAGCAACAACCACTACTTGGCGAAACTTTCATTGGTGCCACTACGGGAGCCGTTAGTTGGATAGCTTCTGGCAGCTTCTCCTTTCAGCAAAGTGTATACAACTTTACTGAAGACTTCTATGACCTGCTTTCCTCAACGCATTATGGAGAGCCCGTTGCTCATCAAATAAGGCATACTATTGAAGGGTACATAGTGGAGGGATCGGAACAGAACGAAGCTCAATCATGGTTCACTCTGGTTCAAGGTGATCCTTTAATAAGAGTTTTTAGTCCCGAATTCCCAGATTATAGCATTTCCAATACGGACATATTCATTGGCCCTGAGAATGTGACAGCACAATCTAAATCCTTTGATGTCAATATTGCCATTCAGAACCTGGGTAAGGCGGTTAATCGGTCTTTCGATGTTGCCTATGCACTTACGCTTCCCAGTGGACTTGTATTGCGTGACACGATTTCAGTATCCAATATTCACAACATTGAAAATGCGGTATTTACCGTAGCCAATAAGAGTAAAGAGTTTGGCAACTATTCCGTTCAAATTGACTTGGATATTCATGATTCTATTGCTGAATCCAATGAGAACAACAACTCGGCAACATATAGATTCAACTTACTGAAAAATGGTGCTTTTGGGCTTTTTCCGCCAAATTACGGTATAGTGAATACCGTTGAGACGGAGCTCACAGGACAAAGTCTGGATATCAACTCTATAGACAACGTTTTTATGTTTGAGCTTGACACCACTCCCTATTTTCAAAGCCCCTGGAGAAAAAGAAGTGGTGAGCTTTCAGGTGGGCTTATTGGAAATTGGAAAATTCAACTCCTTCCAAATGATTCTCAAGCCTACTATTGGCGCATACGCATGAAACTTAAAGACGGACAACTTTCTCCCTGGTCGGAGAAGTCCTTCTCATATATTAAAAATGCACATAATGGTTGGGCGCAAGTAGACTTCCAGCAATTGCAGGCTTCTGAATTGAACAATATTTACTCCGACTCTGTGAAGAGAAATTTTAACTTTTATCTCAACACCTCAGACGGGCATTTTAGAATGGCCAACCATGGTAGAAATTATCCGGAACAAGATTATTACGTCTTTGGGAAGAAGCATCCTGATAACGACAACAAAATAATTCGCGATAACAAAGGAGCGCAACTCAACGGAGAACGTACCTATAATGGAATGGTATGTGCCGTTTTTGATCCCAATCCGGTGGGCGAGAAGTTCATTAGATACTCTGATCACACTATTGTTTCCCCACGGGTTACTTATAAAAACGGAGAATACCAATTTGACTGGATGTTGGGCACTGAAGAAATAGATCCAGATGTGATTGCTGAGTTTATATCCTTCCTTGACAATGTGCCAGAAGGTTACCACATTCTTGCCTACAGCGGATATTACCATCGCATTGGTGATATGCCAGACCCTTTTTACCGTGCCCTGGAAGCCTTTGGCTCTTCAGAAATAAGAGACTTGGGAAACGATGATATATGGCTTTTTGCAGGTACCAAGGGCTTGAATCCCGGACAGGCACGTGATGAGCAATCTCACTCTGACCAATATGGCATCTACGACCTTTCGGTATCTTTTCCTGTTACAAAAACATCTGGAAATATTAGCTCTACTGCCATTGGACCATCCAGAAAATGGCGTCACCTGGACGTATCAACTTTGAACTTCAATTCTGAGCATGCCTTAAGAGATAATAGTTACACTATCTGGGGGCTACGCTTAAACGGTGATAGAACTGCCTTAGTTGAGAACTTCAGCGAAAAATCCCTCGACCTGAGCTTTATTGACTCTAAACAGTACCCATACCTGCAAATAGAGCTCAGCACTTATAACCAGGTGGAGTACGTACCTGCTCAGCCAAGGAGCTGGATTGTTCAGTATGACTACCTTCCTGAAGGCCTCATCAATTCGGAAATCGCCTATGAGTTCGATAATGACACTATTCAAAAAGGGCAAGTATTAAACTTTGAAATTGGCTACCAAAACATCTCCAATTTGAGTTTTGAAAATGTTCTTGTGGAGTATTCTATTTTGGATAAGCACAGGAACGTGAAATACTCCGAAACTGACACACTGAAAGCACTTGCCCCCGGAGAAAGCACTCTAATAAAAAAGAACTTCAATAGCGAAACTCTTAAAGGCGACAACAAGCTTATTGTACTTACCAACCCAGGGCTCATTCAACCAGAACAGTATGCTTTCAACAACAATTTTGAAAAATCCTTCTTTGTTCAGGGCGACTATGAGTTGCCTTCTGTTGAAGTTACCTTCGACGGCCACCGGATACTGAATGGGAGTATTGTATCCCCCTCGCCTACCATACTTATCTCGGGGAAAGACAACAATTCCTTTTTTCTGCTAGATGATCCGGGTTATTTCCAAATTACGTTGGAATACCCTGACTCTGGAGTAGCACAGGAAATCTTTGGCTATAGTCCCAATGCTACCTTCTATCCGGCTCTGGCACCTAACGAGGCTGCAAAAATGGAGTATACTCCTGACAGGCTTCCTGACGGGGTCTACCACCTAACCGTACAGCTTACAGATGCCAACGGCAATACTTCTGGCAGGGAGGCATATAGGGTACAGTTTGAGGTGATAGGAGCAAGCACTATCTCCAACTTTTACCCCTACCCAAATCCCTTTTCAAGCGAAATGCGCTTTGTGTTTACCCTTACTGGTGATCAAACTCCAGATAATATCGTCATTCAGATTCTTACAGTATCTGGTAAAGTTGTGAGGGAAATACATCAGAGTGAATTAGGGCCTGTTAAAATAGGGCATAACATCTCCGACTTTGCCTGGGACGGTACAGACATGTATGGAAACAAGCTTGCCAATGGGGTTTACCTATACCGCGTTAAAACTGCAATGAAAGGCGAGCAAATGAAGCACAGAAGTGTTGGGAACAACGGATCGCAAGGCGATATCACGTTTAAAGAAGGGTTTGGAAAAATCTATATACTACGATAGTGTCTTCTTGTGTAAGGAAGCACTATCTCAATCAACAATAACAAAAACGTCTTCGCCCTTTCGTTTCATATAGTACTTCTCCCTGGCGTATTTTTCTAAAGCTCCTTCGTTGGTAATTAAGGTCTTTTTTGCTTCCTGAAGTCGTTCTACTTCCGAATCAAAAAAGACCTTATCTTCTTCCAATTGTTTGATTTCGGCATCAATGTTCTTTCGTGATACCCAATCGTTTTGGTCAAAAAAGCCTACCCAAACAAGAAAAAAGGCCGTTACCAAAAAGTAACGGTTCTTCAATACCTGTAGGATTTGACTTTTCATATTTTACTTTAGAAACGGTATACTTCTACCAAAGTACTTCCCAGAACTTCCTAATTGCTCTTCAATTCTCAACAATTGATTGTACTTAGCAATTCTATCGGTACGTGAAGCACTTCCTGTTTTAATTTGTCCGGCGTTTAAGGCAACACTCAAATCGGCAATTGTAGTATCTTCTGACTCACCACTTCTATGGCTAATCACTGAAGTGAGTCCGTTTCTGGCTGCTAACTGGACCGTTTTGATGGTTTCAGTAAGTGTGCCAATCTGGTTCAACTTAATTAGAATTGAGTTCGCTGATTTCTTTTCGATTCCCTGCGCCAGGCGCTCTTCGTTGGTAACGAAAAGATCGTCTCCAACAATCTGAGTAGTATTGCCAATAGCTGCTGTTAACCTTTGGAAACCATCCCAGTCGTCTTCACCAAGTGGGTCTTCCAACGACAATACTGGATATTTCTTTACATAGTCGGCCCAGTAATCGCACATCTCTTCAGAGCTCACAACCTTTCCGGAAGACTTATAAAACTTATAACCTTCATCTACCACCATTTCTGTAGCGGCAGCATCCATGGCTATATACACATCTTCTCCTACCTTATAGCCTGAGTTTTCAATGGCCTTAAGAACAAACTCTATGGCCTCTTCGTTAGATGAAAGGTTAGGTGCAAAACCTCCTTCGTCTCCCACATTAGTTGAATGTCCCTTAGACTTTAACTCCATCTTTAGTTGATGGAAAATTTCAGTACCGCAACGCAATGCTTCTCTAAACGTTGGTGCGCCCACAGGCATTACCATGAATTCTTGGAAGTCAATTTTATTATCCGCATGTGCACCACCGTTAAGGATGTTCATCATTGGCACAGGCAGCGTGTTGGCACTTACTCCTCCCAAGTAATGCCATAGGGGGATATTAAGTTCTGACGCTGCAGCTCTTGCGGCGGCTAGTGACACTCCCAATATGGCATTGGCCCCTAGCTTTCCTTTATTGTGGGTTCCGTCAGCCTCAATCATCGCATTGTCAATTGCTGATTGGGCAAAAACGTCACCACCCACTAGAAGGTCTTTAAGTACTGTATTTGTATTCTCTACAGCCCTTAGAACTCCTTTCCCGTTATATCGTGTCTTATCACCATCGCGCAATTCTACGGCTTCATACTGCCCGGTAGATGCGCCTGAAGGAACGATTGCTGTACCTACGGCATATTCGGTATGCACTTCTACTTCCACGGTAGGATTACCGCGTGAATCCAAAACTTCTCTTGCTACTATGTTACTAATTGAGGACATGTAGTCTTTCTTTTATTGTGTTTAAAAACTGGTCGAAGAGGTACTTTGAATCATTGGTTCCAGGAGATGCTTCGGGGTGAAACTGCACACTGAATGCTGACTTGGTTTTGTGCATGATGCCTTCCACGGTGTCATCGTTGAGGTTTACATGCGTAATCTTAAGATCCGGGTTTGCCTCAACATCTTCTCTTGAAATGGAGAAGCCGTGGTTTTGTGAAGTCATTTCACACTTTCCAGTATCCAGGTTCTTTATGGGGTGATTGATCCCTCTATGTCCATTGTGCATTTTATAAGTGCTCACGCCCTGTGAACGCGCAAATATTTGATGTCCCAGACAAATTCCAAAGAAAGGTGTATCTGTTTCCAACATCGCCTTAACGGTATCCACAGCATATTCCATTACTCCAGGATCACCAGGACCATTGGATGCAAAATATCCATGCGGATCAAAAGCCTTAATTTCTTCTATTGGAGTTTTGGCAGGAAACACTTTTAGGTAACAGCCTCTTGATGCCAAATTGTCCAAAATACTTTTCTTCACACCAAGATCAAGAACCGCCACTCTCAATTCAGCATTCTCGTCGCCTGCGTAATAAGCTTCATCCGTAGTTACCTTTGAAGAGAGCTCGAGCCCATCCATCTTAGGTGCCTTTGCTAATTCAGCTCTTAGAAATTCAATGTCTGTATTCTCAGAGGAAATAACGCAGTTCATTGCGCCTTTGTCTCTAATGTGCATTACCAAGGCTCGTGTATCCACCCCAGTAATCGCTACAATATTCTCAGTAAGCAAATACTCCTGAATATCGCTTTCTGCCTGAAAGCGTGAAAACAGGTTGGTAAAATTCCTGGTAATGAGTCCTTTGATTTGAACATTACCAGATTCCGCTTCGGAAGGTCTTATACCATAGTTCCCAATGTGCACATTGGTCATGGCAATTACCTGACCATAGTAAGAGGGATCAGTAAAAATCTCCTGATATCCGGTCATACCGGTATTGAAGCAAACTTCACCTATGGTTGTTCCAATTTTACCTGCTGAATAGCCTGTGAACACCCTGCCATCTTCCAGTAAAATGGCCGCTGGAACCTTTTCAAAATACTTCATAAAATGTTACGTTCATAAAAAAAGGGATGAAGCAAATTTAACTTCATCCCTTTTCTATTTAGGTCTTTTCTATGTGCAAAACTACTGAGGCTTTTCCTCGTCTTCAGAAGCATTGTCGTCTTCGGCATCTGCAGCTTCAGATGGTGATTCATCTGCACTTGCTTCTGTTTCAGTAGTAGACTCTTCAACGGTCACTTCTTCTTTTGTTTCCGCTTCTTCTACTTTCACTTCTTCAGTAGGCTCAGCCACTACAGCTTCCACTTCTTCTGTCGCCTTAGTAGCTTCAGTAGCAGCCGTTGTGGATTTTGAACCACCTCTTCTTCTTCTCTTCTTAGTAGTCGTTTTAGACTTACCTTGTGTGTATAGATCATTGAAGTCTACCAACTCAATTAGAGCTGTTTCAGCATTATCACCTAGTCTGTTTCCTAGTCTGATAATTCTGGTGTATCCTCCGTTTCTCTCTCCTACTTTGCCAGATACGCTTGCAAACAATTCTTGCACCGCATACTTGTCTTGCAGGTATCTGAATGCCACTCGTCGGGCATTCATATCGTCGGCTTTAGACTTAGTGATGATTGGCTCCACGTATTTTCTCAACTCTTTGGCTTTGGCCAAGGTGGTGGTAATTCTCTTGTTAAGAATAAGAGAACTTGCCATATTCTTAAGCATTGCCCTTCTGTGGCCTGCTTTTCTACTTAAGTGATTGAATTTCTTACCGTGTCTCATCTATCTAGTCTTCGTCTAGTCTGTACTTCACTATATCCATTCCGAATGTCAGGCTCTTCTCTCTCACAAGCTCTTCAAGTTCAGCAAGTGATTTCTTTCCGAAGTTTCTGAATTTCAAAAGATCTGCAATATCATATTGCACAAGGTCTCCAAGGGTTTTGATTTCAGCTGCACGTAAGCAGTTGAAGGCCCTTACTGATAAATCAAGATCAGTTAGAGGAGTCTTGAGAAGTTTTCTCATGTGCAAGAACTTCTCATCCACCTGACTGTCTTCTTTCTTCATTTCGCTATCAAGCGTAATGTTTTCATCAGAGAACAACATCATGTGTTGAATCATGATTTTGGCAGCTCTCTTAAGAGACTCTTCAGGATGAACCGAACCATCTGTTTCCAAGTGAATGATCAACTTCTCAAAGTCAGTTGCCTGACCTACCCTGGTGTTCTCTACTGAACAGGTAACCAATTTAATTGGAGAGTAAATCGCATCAATCGGAATCAAACCTACCGGTGCATCCTTTGGCTTGTTCTCTTCTGCAGGAACATAACCACGGCCTTTATTCACTGTAATCTCAACTTCCAGCTTTACACTTGGCTCCATGTTACAGATTACCAAGTCAGGATTCAATACCTGAAAAGCACTCGAAGCCTTCGCTATATCAGCTCCAGTAAAAGACTCCTGTCCACTGATTGAAATAAAGATCTTTTCTTCTTCATCTTCACCTAATGGTTTGAACCTCACTTGTTTGAAATTCAATACCATTTCGGTAACGTCCTCATATACTCCACTGATAGTAGAAAACTCATGAGGAACACCATGAATGCGCAGTGTAGTAATAGCATATCCTTCAAGTGAAGAAAGAAGCACTCTTCTAAGACTGTTACCTATAGTTACTCCGTATCCTTTCTCAAGAGGAGCAAACTCAAAGGTTCCGTCAAAATCAGATGCCTTTTGCATCACCACCTTCTCTGGCTTATGAAACAGAATATTGTTCATGGTTTGTTTTATTGGTTATCTATTACTTAGAGTAAAGCTCTACAATGAGTTGTTCTTTGATATTCTCAGGAATCTCATCCCTTTGAGGATAGTTTAGGAACTTTCCTGTCTTGGTGGCTCTGTCAAGCTCCAACCAAGAATACGCCTTACGTCCTCTGTCCAAGGCTTCTTCTATTACCACAAGAGTTTTTGACTTCTCTCTAACAGTAATTACATCACCTGGTTTCAATGAGTAAGAGGGTACATTTACAATACCGCCGTTTACTTCCACGTGCTTGTGAAGTACAAGCTGACGCGCTGCTCTTCTAGAGTTGGCCAAACCAAGTCTAAACACAGTATTGTCTAATCTTGCTTCCAAGAATTTCAATAGGTTTTCACCTGTAATACCTTTCTTACTGGCCGCCTTTTCAAACGTTCTTCTGAACTGCTTTTCAAGCAAACCGTAAGTATATTTTGCTTTCTGCTTCTCGTCTAGCTGATTTGAGTATTCAGATTTTTTACCTCTTCTTTTGTTCGGTCCATGTTGTCCAGGGCCGTAAGGTTTTCTATCTAAAGCCTTGTCAGGTCCAAAAATTGGATCTCTAAACCTTCTAGCTATCTTCGACTTGGGTCCTCTGTATCTTGCCATTTCAGATATACTTAATCGTTAAACTCTTCTTCGCTTAGGTGGACGACATCCATTATGCGGAACCGGAGTTACGTCATATATTGTTTGAATTTCAACGCCTGAATTATGGAATGATCTGATGGCGGCATCTCTACCAGAACCAGGTCCTTTCACATAAACGTCAGCTTTTCTCAATCCCAAGTCATAGGCTACTTTACAACAGTCTGCAGCCGCCACTTGCGCAGCGTAGGGAGTGTTCTTCTTAGAACCTCTAAAACCCATTTTTCCTGCTGAAGACCATGAAATCACGTCACCGTTAGCGTTGGTAACAGAGATAATGATGTTATTAAAAGTGGCTTTGATAAAAATCTTGCCTATGGGATCAACAACAACCTTTCTCTTTCTAGTGGTAGTTTTTGAAGTCTGCTTTGCCATTGACTAATTATTTAGTAGCCTTTTTCTTGTTAGCTACAGTTTTTCTTCTACCCTTTCTAGTTCTAGCGTTGGTCTTGGTTCTTTGACCGCGTAAGGGTAAACCTTTTCTATGTCTTAGTCCTCTGTTGCAACCAATATCCATCAAACGCTTGATGTTGGTTTGCACTTCAGACCTAAGATCACCTTCTACTTTGTAGTTTTCGTTAATGATCTTTCGAATGGCAGTTAACTGCTCATCATTCCAGTCTTGTACCTTGATATTTCCATCAACGCCAGCTGCTTGAAGTATTTCAACAGCTCGTGATCTTCCAATACCGAAAATGTACGTGAGACCTATTTCGCCTCTCTTGTTACGTGGTAAATCTACACCGGTTATCCTTGCCATAATTAGTGCTGTCTTTGTTTAAACCTAGGGTTCTTTTTGTTAATCACATAAACCCTGCCTTTGCGGCGAACCACAATACAGTCGGAGCTGCGTTTCTTTACTGATGTTCTAACCTTCATTCTACTTGTATCTATAGGTTATTCTTCCTTTTGTCAAATCGTATGGAGACATTTCAACTTTTACTTTGTCTCCAGGTAGGATGCGTATGTAGTACATCCTCATTTTACCCGAAATATGGGCTAGTATCTCGTGACCGTTTTCTAACTCTACTTTAAATGTTGCATTAGGCATTGCTTCCAGTACAGTGCCGTCTTGTTCTATAGTAGCTTGTTTGGCCATTTATATCGATTGTTTTTTTGGGCTTGCAAAAGTAAACATAAATTCTTATCAGGCAACACCGCCAATGGAACTTCTTCCCTTCAACCTTCCAGTCTGTAACAAGCCATCGTATTTCTTCATTAAGAGATGGCTTTCAATCTGTTGTAAGGTGTCTAGTATAACTCCCACCATAATAAGTAATGACGTACCGCCGAAGAAGTATGAGAAGCCTTGATCAATACCAAAAATCATTGCTACGGCAGGGAACACTGAGATACCCGCCAGGAACAACGAACCGGGGAAAGTGATTCTACTCATTACCAAGTCAATAAAATCTGCGGTGTCCTTACCAGGTTTAATTCCCGGTACAAAACCTCCGTTTCTCTTAAGGTCATCGGCTATTTGAGTAGGGTTAATCGTCACGGCCGTATAGAAGTAAGTGAAGGCCACGATAAGAATTGCAAATGTCAAATTGTACAGCCACCCAGTCGGGTCACTAAATTGTACATTGATGGCATTCCAGGTTTCGGAGTTCTCAAATAAGCCTGCAAAGGCCGCCGGTATAAACATAAGAGCCTGCGCAAAAATGATTGGCATAACTCCCGCTGCATTAACCTTCAATGGCAAATACTGCCTTACCCCACCTTGAGGTTTGTTTCCAATCACTCTTTTCGCATACTGTACCGGTATTCTACGAACTCCCTGTACCAGCATTACAGTAAGAAGGATTACAAATAGCAGCACTACCAATTCCAAGAGCAGTACAATAAGACCAGCTCCTTCTACTCCCATTCTATTGAATACTTCCTGTACTATTGATTGTGGTAATCTTGCGATAATACCAATCATGATTAGCAGTGAAATTCCGTTTCCAATCCCCCTGTCAGTAATCTTTTCACCCAACCACATTACAAACATGGTTCCTGTTGTTAACAGCAACACATTGGTTACCATAAACAAGGTTGGCGACATTATAGAAGGATCTACAATGGCTCCTGGACTTTGAGACTTAAGGTTGATAATGAAACTAACTGCCTGTACAGTTGTGATGGCAATAGTAAGGTATCGCGTAATCTGGTTTTGTTTGTTTCTACCAGATTCCCCTTCCTTCTGTAGCTTTTGGAAATAGGGTACTGCGATTCCAAGGAGTTGAATAACAATTGAAGCGGAAATGTAGGGCATGATACCCAAGGCAAAAATGGAAGCCCTTGCGAAAGCACCACCAGCAAAAATATTGATAAGACCTTGAAGGCCTTTTTGAGCTTGGTCAGTGTAATCAGCAAGTCCTTCAGTGTCAATGCCGGGTAGCACGATGTAGGATCCAAGTCGGTATACAGCGATGAAACCGAGGGTAATTAAAATCTTATTCCTCAGTTCCTCAATCTTGTATATGTGCTTTAATGTGTCGAAAAACCGCTTCATGTAAGTGAATTACAGATTAGTAGTTGAACCACCTTTTGCCTCAATTTGAGCAATGGCAGTTTTGGAAAATGCGTGGGCTGAAACGTTTACCGATGCGGTTAGTTCTCCCCTACCCAAAATTTTGATCTTGTCGTTCTTAGAAGCTAAGCCATGCTCCAAGAATGTATCCAAGGTAATGTCGGTTGTACCCGCCTTCTCGCTTAAGGCTTGTACCATGTCCAAGTTTACAGGAACAAAAATGGTTTTGTTCAATGGCTTAAAACCAAACTTAGGCACTCGACGTTGTAAAGGCATTTGACCACCTTCAAAACCTCTTTTTCGCGAGTAACCAGAACGAGACTGAGCTCCTTTGTGTCCACGGGAAGCAGTACCTCCTGAACCAGAACCTTCACCTCTACCTACTCGCTTATTTCCCTTTACCGAGCCTTTGGCCGGCTTTAATGAATTTAAGTTCATAACTAAGCTTCTTCTACTTTTACTAAATGACTTACTACATCAACCATGCCTGTAAGTGCCGGATTCACTTCATGTACAACACTTTGGTTCAATCTTCTAAGACCAAGTGCTTCCAAAGTTTTCTTTTGCTTTGAAGGGCGACCTATCGCGCTTCTCAACTGGGTAATTTTGATCTTTGCCATGTCGCTATCCTAAGTAAACTTTTTCTACATCAATACCTCTGGTCTTCGCCACGGTATAAGCATCTCTCATCTTGAGCAATGCTCCAATAGTAGCCTTCACCACGTTGTGAGGGTTTGAAGATCCTTTTGACTTTGCCAAAACATCCTTTACACCTGCTTCCTCAAGCACCGCACGCATCGCACCACCGGCGATTACTCCTGTACCAGGGGCTGCAGGCTTAATTAATACTCGAGCACCACCGTAGCGAGCCTCTTGCTCATGTGGTACAGTACCTCTGTGGATAGGAACCTGTACCAACGACTTCTTGGCATCGTTCACTCCCTTGGCAATGGCTTCTGTTACTTCTCGGGCTTTACCCAAACCATAACCTACAATTCCATTTCCGTTACCCACTACTACAATGGCGGAGAAGCTGAAGGTTCTACCTCCCTTAGTTACTTTAGCTACCCTCTGAATGCTTACAACATTCTCGGTAAGTTCTATTTCACTTGATTTTATTCTCTTTACGTTATTATCCATGTTTCGACTCTTAGAACTTCAATCCGTTTGCTCTCGCTCCTTCGGCCAATGCCTTAATTCTACCGTGGTATAAGAAACCGTTTCTATCAAAAACCGCAGTGTCTACTTTAGCTTCTTTAGCTTTATCCGCAAGAAGTTTTCCCACGTTGGTGGCTACTTCAATTTTATTCGAAGCACCTTCTTTTGCTGACTTCTCCAAAGAAGAGGCCGCAGCTAAAGTCTTTTGAGATACGTCATCAATCAATTGAGCGTAAATCTCTTTGTTGCTTCTAAATACTGTGAGTCTTGGACTAGAGGCATTACCACTAACTTTACTCCTAATAGATCTTTTGATCCGTAGGCGTCTTTTAAGTTTTCTTTTTGCTTGAGTGCTCATGCTTTGTCTATTTTGATGCTGACTTACCAGCTTTTCTTCTAATTTGTTCTCCTAAGAACTTGATACCTTTTCCTTTGTAAGGTTCAGGCTTACGTAGTGATCTGATTTTGGCTGCTACCTGACCAATCAATTGCTTATCGCAACTTTCCAAGGTCAATAATGGTGCTTTACCTTTTTCGCTCACTGCAGTTGCAGTAACTCCCTTTGGAAGTTTCAAATAAATGTCGTGTGAAAATCCAAGAGCCATTTCAATAACGTCTCCTTTCACTACTACTTTATAACCTACACCCACAAACTCTTGCTGGGTTTTGAAACCTTCGCTTACACCAACAACCATGTTGTTCAACAAGCTTCTGGTCAAACCATGAAGTGCTTTGTGTCTTTTTTGTTCAGTAGGTCTTTCTACAAGCAATACGCCTTCATCTTGCTTGATAATCATCTCTGCATTGAGATGCTGGCTTACCTCTCCTTTAGGTCCTTTAACAGCGATTGCATTGTTTGCATTCACTTGCACTTCGACACCTTTAGGAAGTGATATTGGGGCTGATCCTATTCTTGACATCTCTGAGATTTTAGTAAACGTAGCAAATTACTTCTCCACCAACATTGTCTTTGCGGGCTTGCTTATCCGTCATAACGCCATGAGACGTAGAAACGATAGCAACTCCAAGACCGTTGATTACTCTAGGCACTTCCGAAGAGCCTGCATATTGACGTAGTCCTGGACGACTCGCTCTTTGAATCTTAGTAATGGCAGGAGTACCTGTCATTGGATCGTATTTAAGAGCTATTTTAATTCTGTCCTGTACTTTGTCTTCTACAAACTTGTAACTAAGAATATATCCTTGATCGTAAAGAATCTCAGTGATTCTCTTTTTCAAGTTGGAACCAGGTACTTCAACCACCCTGTGGTTGGCCTTTACTGCATTCCTAATTCGAGTAAGAAAATTTCCTATTGAATCTGACATAATCTTTGACTTTTTACCAGCTGGCTTTAGTTACTCCTGGAATCTGGCCTGCATGCGCCATTTCTCTGAATACAACTCTACAGATACCAAATTTTCTCATGTATCCCTTAGGTCTACCGGTGAGTGAACATCTGTTTTTCGCTCTTACAGAAGAAGAATTTCGTGGCAACTTGTCAAGTGCTTCCCAATCTCCTTCGGCTTTTAGTTGTGCCCTTTTATCGGCATACTTAGCTCTGAGCTTTTCGCGCTTTCTGTCTCTTACAACTACAGCTAATCTGGCCATTTTACTTGTCTTTATTTTTAAATGGTAAGCCTAGCCCTTTTAAGAGAGCGTAAGCATCTTTGTCATTGGTAGCACTGGTAACAAACGTGATGTCCATACCGGTGATTCTATTCACTTTATCGATGTTGATCTCAGGAAAGATGATCTGTTCTTTAACGCCTAAGGTGTAGTTACCTCTTCCGTCAAAACCTTTTTCATCAATTCCTCTGAAATCGCGAACTCGAGGAAGGGCAATACTTACCAATCTCTCCAGGAATTCAAACATCATATCTCCTCTAAGAGTAACTTTTGCCCCAATTGGCATGTCTTCTCTTAGCTTGAAGTTTGCAATAGACTTCTTTGAATAAGTAGGGATGGCAGCCTGACCTGCGATTAAGGTCATTTCCTTTACCGCAACGTCTACAAGTTTCTTGTCTGCAACCGCGTCACCAACACCTTGGTTTAACACAATCTTTTGCAAACGTGGAACCTGCATTACGTTCTTGTACTCCAACTCTTCTTTGAGCTGAGCCACCAACTTGTCGTCGTATACTTTCTTTAGTGTAGGTGCCATTTCTTAATCTATAAAGTCTCCTGTTTTCTTCGAATATCTTCTCAGCTTTCCATTCTCGTCAAGCTTCCTTCCTACGCGGGTAGGATTGCCAGAACCGTCCAGAACCATCAGCTTTGAAACTAATATTGGCGCTTCCAACTTCTCAATACCTCCTTCTGGATTCTGAGCCGTTGGCTTTCTATGCTTTGTTTTCACGTTAACGCCTTCTACAACAGCTTTACCTTCGCCAGGAATTACTTTCAATACCTCGCCAGTCTTGCCTTTATTGTTGCCTGAAAGCACTTTAACTTGATCACCTTTCTTTACGTATAGCTTAGGCATATCTCAATCTTTAGAGCACCTCAGGTGCCAATGAAACGATTTTCATGAATTTCTTCTCACGCAATTCACGGGCAACAGGCCCGAAAATACGTGATGCACGTGGCTCGTCTTGAGCGTTAAGAAGCACACAGGCATTCTCATCGAACCTGATGTACGACCCGTCTTTACGTCTGAACTCCTTACGAGTTCTTACTACAACGGCTCTTGATACAGCACCTTTCTTCATTCCGCCATTAGGCATTGCTGTTTTGACAGAAACAATGATCTTGTCTCCAACAGATGCATATCGACGCTTTGATCCGCCCAGTACTCTGATACAAAGTACCTCTTTGGCTCCGCTATTATCAGCTACTCTTAGTCTTGATTCTTGCTGTACCATTACTTCGCTCTTTCAACAATTTTCACCAATCTCCATCTCTTGTTTTTACTCAAGGGACGAGTTTCCATAAGCTGAACGATGTCTCCCTCATTGCACTCATTATTCTCATCATGAGCAACAAACTTCTTGGTCTTCTTGAGGAATTTTCCGTAGAGAGGGTGTTTCACCTTTCTCTCGATAGCCACTACAACAGACTTGTCCATCTTGTTGCTGGTAACCTTACCGATTATTTCTTTTCTATTCTGGCGTTCCATAATTCAGCTTATTATTTAGCCAATTCCCTGGCTCTGAGCTCCGTTTTCATTCTTGCTACTTCCCTCCTGGCTTCTTTGATCTTAGCAGGGCTTTCAAGTGGACTAATTGCGTGAGTAAGCTTCATCTTGGTATAGTTGATGCTTTCTTCCTGAATCTTCTCAGTCAATTCTTCGAGAGTCAGCTCTTTTAATTCGCTCGCTTTCATCTTCTCTATTTAAGCAACGTAATCGTGACGGGTTACAAACTTGGTGCTGCAAGGAAGTTTCTGTGCTCCTAAAGCCAAGGCTCTTCTTGCAATTTCTTCACTTACACCATCTATTTCAAAAAGTACTCTACCTGGCTGGCAAGGTGCTACCCAGTATTCTGGATTACCCTTACCCTTACCCATACGTACTTCTGCAGGCTTCTTGGTTATAGGCTTGTCTGGAAAGATGCGAATCCACACTTTTCCTTCCCTTTTCATGTATCTGGTAATGGCGATACGAGTCGCTTCAATTTGTCTTGAAGTGATTCTTGTAGGCTCAAGACATTTAATTCCGAAAGTACCAAAAGACACTTTGTTTCCTCTTTGGGCAATCCCTCTAAGGCGGCCTTTCTGTACCTTTCTTCTTTTTACTCTTTTAGGCTGTAACATCGTTTCGCTTCTTTTTAGTTTCTACGTCCTCTTCTGCTCTGTCTCTTTGGAACGCGATCTTTCTTGTCGTCGTTTTTCATTCCAAAGTTTAAAGAGAGGTCTCTCTTTCCGTACACAGTTCCTTTACAGATCCATACTTTAACTCCAATCTTACCGTAAACGGTTTGAGCTTCAGCTAAAGCATAATCTATATCGGCACGGAAGGTGTGCAATGGAATTCTTCCATCTTTATAAGACTCAGATCTCGCCATCTCAGCTCCACCCAATCGGCCAGAACACTTGATTTTGATTCCTTCTGCACCCAGTCTCATAGTGGATGCAATTGACATCTTCATTGCGCGTCTGAAAGAAATTCTCGCTGACAACTGATTTGCAATATTCTTGGCTACAAGATTTGCGTCAAGCTCAGGGCGTTTGATTTCAAAGATGTTGATCTGCACATCTTTGTTTGTCAACTTCTTAAGCTCTTCTCTCAATCTGTCAACTTCAGCTCCTGCCTTACCAATAACTATACCAGGTCGTGAAGTGTGCACTGTTACTGTAATTCTCTTAAGAGTTCTTTCAATAACAATTCGTGCTATACCTCCTTTAGGGATACGAGCATTGATATACTTTCTGATCCTTACATCTTCGTGTAGTTTCTCAGCGAAATCCTTGTCGCCGTACCAATTAGATTCCCATCCTCTGATGTAACCTAAACGAAGTGATATGGGGTTTACTTTTTGGCCCATGGATTAGTTATTTTCTTCAACATTTGCTTCCTGGTTATCTTCTGCTTGCGCGCTGTACTCTGCATTGGCAGCCACCACTAGTGTGATGTGGTTAGAGCGCTTTCTTATTCTATGGGCTCTACCTTGAGGAGCTGGTTGAATTCTCTTCAATGTTTTACCTGCATCTACCATAATGGTATGAATGTATAGACCTGCCTCGCTTGAATCTTCGTCTTCAAACTTGTTCTGCCAATTGGCTACAGCAGACCCGATCAATTTCTCCATCTGGGTAGCATAAGCTTTCTTATCATGAAATCGTAGGATGCTTAAGGCCTCATCAACAGATTTACCTCGCACCAAGTCGGCCAGCAAACGCATCTTACGCGCTGGATGTGGACTGTTTTTTAGTTTGGCTAAACTTTGCATTTGATCCTACTTTTTCTTTTTGTCAGCGTGACCTCTAAAATTCCTTGTAGGAGAAAATTCGCCAAGCTTATGTCCTACCATGTTTTCAGTAACATAAACAGGGATAAACTTATTTCCATTATGGACAGCAAAAGTTAGTCCTACAAACTCTGGGTAAATAGTCGACCTTCTAGACCAAGTCTTTATCACTTGCTTCTTGCTACTTTCAGTCATGGCTTCAACTTTCTCCATGAGCTTCCAGTGTATATAAGGTCCTTTCTTTAATGATCTAGCCATTTAGATATCTATTTCTTTTTTCGGTCAATTATCATCTTGTTGCTCGCCTTCTTAGGAGCTCTGGTCTTCATTCCTTTTGAGTAAACCCCGGTTCTAGACCTAGGCTGACCACCTGAAGAACGACCTTCACCACCACCCATTGGGTGATCGACTGGGTTCATTGCAACACCTCTTACTCTTGGACGGCGTCCTAGCCATCTTCTTCTACCAGCCTTACCTAGTACTACCAGGTTGTGGCTTGAGTTCGATACTACACCAATAGTAGCCATTCCTTCTCCAAGTACCATTCTTGATTCTCCAGAAGGCATCTTAAGAATTACATACTTTCCATCTCTTGCCACCAACTGGGCAAAAGTACCGGCGCTTCTCACCATAACACCGCCAGCACCTGGGCGCAACTCAATGTTGTGGATAGAAGTTCCTAATGGAATAGATTTCATTTTAAGGGCATTGCCAACTTCTGGTGGCACGTTGTTGCCCGCCATGATGCTCTGACCTACTTCAATACCTTCAGGAGCCAGGATATACCTTTTCTCTCCGTCAGAGTACTCTACAAGTGAAATGTAAGCGGATCTGTTTGGATCGTATTCGATCGTTTTAACAGTTCCCTCCACATTTAATTTATTTCTCTTGAAATCAATGATTCTATACTTACGCTTAGAACCACCACCTTTATATCTGGTGGTCATCTTTCCCTGATTGTTTCTACCACCTGACTTCTTCAATGAAGCTGTCAAGCTCTTCTCAGGCTTACTCGCAGTAATCTCATCGTACGTGTTAAGTACAGTAAATCTAGATGCTGGAGTAATCGGTTTTAATCTTCTAAGTGCCATCTATCTATAAATTACTGTAAAAGTCAATGGTTCCACCGTCAAGTAAGGTCACGATCGCTTTTTTATAAGAAGCAGTTCTACCTTCAACAAATCCTTTTTTAGTGTAACGTGTCTTCCTTGTTCCACCGTAAGTCATTGTTCTTACCTGGTCTACTTTCACTTCGTAAACCGTTTCTATCTCCTGTCGTATCTCGTCTTTAGAAGCTTTGCGATCAACTATGAAAGCATACTGCTCTAACCTCTCGGCTAAGTCATTATACTTTTCAGTGATCAAAGGCTTTTTCAAAATCGTTCTCATCTTCCTAGTCGTTTGAATTTGAGTTAAATGAAGCAACCACACCTTCTGAAAGAACAAGTACCTGATGGTTCAAGATCTCATAGGTACTTACTGAGCTTGCCTTTTGCACCATTACCTTCTTGAGGTTTCTTGACGCCAACCAAACATTGTCACAGTCATCAGCTCTTAAGTGAAGGGCTTTCTTTGCTTCAATATTGAGGCCTTTTAAGAAACCAGCGTAGGTTTTCGTTTTTGGTGTATCAAAGTCGAAGTCTTCAACAACCACAATAGCGTTTTCTTTCGCCTTGTAGGTCAATGCCGACTTACGTGCCAAAGATCTTACCTTCTTGTTCACCTTGATGTCATAAACTCTTGGTCTTGGACCAAAAACTCTACCTCCACCTCTGAACAATGGGCTCTTAATACTACCTGCACGAGCAGTACCAGTCCCCTTCTGCCTTTTAAGCTTCTTGGTTGATCCAGTAATCTCGGCTCTCTCCTTTGACTTATGCGTACCTTGTCTCAAAGAAGCCTGGTAACGCTTTACATCCAAGTAAATGGCGTGATCGTTTGGCTCAATGCCAAAAACCGCGCTGTCCAGTTCAACCGATCTTCCGGTTGACTCTCCATTCATATTTAGTACATCTACTTGCATTACTTCTCGATAATTAGGTTTGCTCCGTTAAAGCCAGGTACTGAACCTTTCACTAACATCAAATTCTTTTCAGGATATACCTTAAGCACCTTAAGGTTGAAAATCATCTTCTTTTCATTACCCATTCTACCTGCCATTCTCATTCCCTTAAGAACTTTTGAAGGGGTAGAACCCGCACCGATAGAACCCGGTGCTCTTAGTCTGTTATGCTGTCCGTGAGTAGCTTGACCAACACCGCCGAAACCATGTCGCTTTACTACACCCTGGAAACCTTTACCTTTTGTGTTTCCAGAAATTTCCACGAAATCTCCTTCGCTAAAAACAGTGACATCCAATTTGTCACCTAAGTTGTACTCTCCTTCAAGGTCTCTAAATTCTTTGAGTACCTTACAGGGCTTTACTCCAGCTCTAGAAAAGTGTCCTGCAAGAGGCTTGGTAGTTCTACTTGCCTTTGCCTCACCGTATCCCAATTGAACAGCGTTATAGCCGTCAGACTCTTCAGTCTTAATTTGGGTTACGAAACAGGGTCCTACTTCTACAACTGTGCAGGCCACGTTTTTCCCAGCGTCATCATAGACACTAGTCATACCGATTTTCTTTCCGATTAAGCCAGCCATCGTTGTAATTAAACTTTAATTTCTACGTCAACTCCACTAGGAAGTTCGAGTTTCATAAGAGCATCGACAGTTTTTGAACTGCTGCTGTATATATCTATTAAGCGTTTGTGTGAACAAAGTTGGAATTGCTCTCTCGCTTCTTTATTTACGTGAGGCGAGCGCAAAACGGTAAATATCTTCTTTCTTGTAGGAAGCGGAATAGGACCACTCACCACTGCTCCTGTAGACTTTACCGTCTTCACGATCTTTTCGGCTGACTTGTCAACCAAATGATGATCGTATGATTTGAGCTTTATTCTAATCTTCTGAGCCATCTTACTAAGCTTTTACTCCTTTTACTTTCTCGATAATTTCATCCTGAATACCCGCCGGTACAAAATCGTACTCTAGGAATTCCATGGTAGAAGTTCCTCTACCTGAAGTGATTGTTCTCAATGAAGTCACATATCCGAACATTTCAGACAACGGCACTTTACCTTTAATTACCTGCGCTTCACCTTTACTATCTACACCCTGAAGTTGTCCTCTTCGTCTGTTAAGGTCTCCCATAACATCACCCATGTGATCTTCAGGTGTAATCACTTCAATCTTCATAATAGGCTCCATGATCTTGGCACCTGCCTGAGCAGCTACTGACCTAAAGCCAACTTTTGCTGCCAATTCAAAAGAAAGACCGTCTGAATCTACCGGGTGGAAAGACCCATCAAATAGTCTCACTTTCATTTTTGGGATAGCATATCCGGCCATAGGTCCATTGACCATAGCTTCCTTGAAACCTTTCTCAACAGATGGAATGAATTCTCTAGGAATAGCACCACCAACAATCTCGTTGATGAACTGTAGACCATCCCCTTCAAAATCATCATCAACAGGAGAAACTTCAAACTGAATGTCGGCGAACTTACCGCGACCACCCGTTTGCTTCTTATATGTTTCTCTGTGTGTAACTGACCTAGTTATAGTCTCTCTGTATGACACTTGAGGCGCACCTTGGTTGCATTCAACCTTGAACTCTCTCTTGAGTCGGTCTACAATAATATCCAAGTGCAACTCACCCATACCTTGAATAATGGTTTGGCCCGTTTCTTCATCAGTTTGCACCTTGAAGGTTGGATCTTCTTCAGCCAACTTAGCCAAAGCCATACCAAGCTTATCTACGTCCTTTTGAGTCTTAGGCTCAATCGCGATAGCAATTACTGGATCAGGGAACTTCATACTCTCAAGAACTATAGGATGTCCTTCAGCACAAAGAGTGTCTCCTGTTCTGATATCCTTAAATCCAACACCTGCAGCAATATCTCCAGCTTCAACACGATCAATCGCATTTTGCTTATTAGAGTGCATTTGGAAGATTCTGGAAATTCTCTCTTTCTTTCCAGTTCTTGAGTTATGAATATAGGATCCCGCATCAAGAGCTCCAGAATAAACTCTGAAGAAGCAAAGACGACCTACGAACGGATCGGTTGCGATTTTAAATGCAAGAGCTGTAAATGGATCGTCTGTATCCGGACGACGAGTCACCTCTTCATCCGTTTTTGGGTTAATTCCCTTTATATCTTCTTTATCCTGTGGCGATGGCAGGTAAGAACATACGGCATCCAATACTGCTTGAACACCTTTGTTTTTAAAGGCCGAACCGCAGTACATAGGCACAACTTTCTGTGCACATACCGTTTTTCTAACAGCAGCCATAATCTCTTCAACAGAGATAGAGTCTGGATCTTCAAAGAACTTCTCAAGTAGCGTGTCGTCAAACTCTGCTACTTGCTCAATCATCTCAGCTCTGTACTTGTCTACAGTCTCTTGAAGCTCTTCCGGAATTGGAATCTCTTCAAAAGTCATTCCCATATCTTTCTCGTTCCAGATGATCGCTTTATTTGTGATAAGGTCTACCACACCACGGAAATCGTCTTCTGCACCGATAGGTACCTGCATTACCATAGGAGTAGAACCAAGCATCGTTTTCACTTGATTCACCACATTGAAGTAATCAGCACCTTGTCTGTCCATTTTATTTACAAAACCAAGACGAGCTACATTGTAGTTATCCGCCAACCTCCAGTTAGTTTCAGACTGAGGCTCAACACCGTCAACCGCACTAAACAAGAAAACCAGACCGTCCAATACTCGTAGAGATCTGTTTACCTCCACAGTAAAATCAACGTGTCCGGGTGTATCGATAATGTTTACCGTGTAATCTTCTCCCTTGTAGTTCCAAGAACAACGGGTTGCAGCAGAAGTAATAGTAATACCCCTTTCCTGCTCTTGCTCCATCCAGTCCATGGTGGCACCACCATCGTGAACTTCGCCAATTTTATAGTTGATACCAGTGTAGTAGAGAACTCGCTCTGTAGTTGTGGTTTTACCTGCGTCAATGTGAGCAGCGATACCAATGTTCCTGGTTTTTGAAAGATCCTTTCCCATTACTAATTAAAATCTAAAGTGTGAGAATGCTTTGTTGGCTTCCGCCATTTTATGAGTATCTTCTTTCTTTTTGAAAGCAGCACCTTCTCCGTTTGCAGCAGCTAAAATCTCCGCAGCCAATTTTTCTTGCATGGACCTACCTGATCTTTTGCGAGCATAAAGTATCATCCACTTCATACCCAAAGATTGCTTTCTAGAAGGCATGATCTCTGTTGGAATCTGGAATGTAGCACCACCTACTCTTCTACTCTTTACCTCAACGGCCGGAGTAACGTTAGCCAAGGCTTTCTTCCAAACTTCAAGACCACTTTCACCAGTCTTTTCTTCAACTACTTCCAGAGCCTTATAAACGACATTAAAGGCGATACTTTTCTTACCGCCCATCATGATGTTGTTTACAAACTTCATCAACGTTTCATCACCGTACTTTGGGTCCGGGAGAAGCTTATGCTTTTTAGCTACCGATTTACGCATTTCAATTAAGCTTTAGGTCGTTTGGTTCCGTACTTACTTCTTCGCTGCTTACGTCCTTCAACACCAGCAGTATCAAGGGCACCACGAACTATGTGATATCGCACACCAGGTAAATCCTTTACCCTACCTCCTCTTACGAGTACAATAGAGTGCTCTTGAAGGTTGTGACCTTCACCTGGAATATATACGTTCACTTCTTTTTGATTGGTCAATCTTACCCTAGCAACCTTTCTCATTGCTGAGTTTGGTTTCTTAGGAGTTGTGGTATACACCCTAGTGCAAACACCGCGTCTTTGCGGGCACGAATCGAGTGCTGGAGACTTACTCTTCTTAGTAAGAGGACTCCTTCCTTTTCTAACTAGCTGTTGTATAGTAGGCATACGCTATCTATCCTTCTTGAAAAATTGGGTTTGCAAAAGTATGAGTTCTCCCCTATCTACCAAAGGTTTGAACAAAATATTTTACTGTTAATTAGGCTTCACCAGTTGGGCCTCCAAAATTCATTGGAATCCCGTTAAAATCGCTGGATATATCGTCAATCTCGCCATTTTGCCTTTCGTAGCGTTGCACGTTCTCTTGAAGTGCATTCAATAAACGCTTGGCATGTTGAGGGGTAAGAATAATTCTTGACTTCACCTTGGCGCGGGGAACGCCCGGCATTAAACGAACGAAGTCCACTACGAACTCCGAATTTGAATGAGTAATGATGGCCAGATTAGAATAGATGCCTTCCGCGAGTTCTTCGCTCAGCTCTATGTTAACCTGACCATCTTTGAGGTCTTTATTATCAGCCATTAGTGCTAATTGGTTCTATTTGGTAGACACCATCAACTCCTCGTACTCTTCTCTTGAACCTACAAGGTTCTTTTCAAACCTTCTGATTCCAGTTCCTGCAGGAATTCTATGACCTACAATAACGTTCTCCTTGAGTCCAAGCAGGTAGTCAGTTTTACCAGAGATGGCCGCTTCGTTGAGCACCTTGGTAGTTTCCTGGAATGATGCTGCTGACAAGAAGCTCTTAGTACCAAGCGATGCTCTGGTAATACCTTGAAGCATCGGTCTCACTGTTGCTGATACAGCCGCTCTGGCCTGAACCACTTGAAGGTCTCTTCTCTTCAACTGAGAGTTGACTTCTCTGAGCTGACGAGAACTTACAATTTGACCAGCTTGAAGTTCATTTGAGTCTCCAGCTTCAACTACAATTTGCTTGTCGAATATCCAGTTGTTCTCTTCGATTACATCAAACTTGTCTACTGGTGTTCCTTCCAGGAATCGAGTATCTCCAGGATTCACAATCTCCACCTTCTGCATCATTTGTCGCACAATGGTTTCAATATGCTTATCGTTGATTTTCACACCTTGCAGGCGGTAAACTTCCTGAATACCGTCGATGATGTATTGTTGTACTGCGAATGGTCCTTTGATCTGAAGAATGTCCTGAGGCGAAGTAGCTCCATCGGAAAGCTGGTTACCAGCTTTCACATAATCGTTCTCCTGAACCAAAATGTGCTTAGACAACGGCACCAAGTACTTCTTCTTATCACCTTCCTTAGACTCTACAAGGATCTCCCTGTTACCACGCTTGATACCACCGAATGAGATAATACCATCAATCTCGGTGATAACAGCAGGGTTAGAAGGGTTACGGGCTTCAAACAGCTCTGTTACCCTTGGAAGACCACCGGTGATATCCTTGGTTTTAGACATCATCCTAGGAATCTTAGCCACGGTCTCACCAATGGTCACTTTTTGACCATCTTCTACCATGATGTGCGCACCTACAGGTAAGTTGTACTCTTTGATTTTAGCACCAGTAGAGTCAAGTAGCAAGAGCGTAGGAATCTTCTTCTTGTCTCTCATCTCAGAGATTACCTTCTCCTTATGACCTGTCTGCTCATCACTTTCTTCACGGAAGGTTACTCCTTCAATGATGTTTTCATATTCAATTCTACCATTTCCGTTGGCCATGATCACCGCATTGTACGGATCCCAACTGGCTATGATAGTTCCTTTCTTAATAGTTCTCTTTCCCTTTACACCGAGAATAGAACCGTAAGGAATGTTGTTAGAGCTCAATTGAACTTTCTTCTCGGGATCCATGATCCTTACTTCACCCGCTCTACCGATAACAACGTGTTTAATCTCGTCGTCAATCATGCGTTCTACAGTCTCAACTGATTCGAACTCCAGCTTACCATCAAACTTAGCAGTGATCTGAGATTCAGATGCAATCTGCGAGGCAACACCACCGACGTGGAATGTACGTAGTGTAAGCTGAGTTCCAGGTTCACCGATAGACTGTGCAGCTATTACTCCAACTGCTTCTCCCGCGGTAACCATACGGTTGGTAGACAAGTTGATTCCATAACATTTCTCGCAAACACCTCTTCGTGTTTCACAAGTAAGAACAGACCTGATTTCAACTTCTTCCACTGGAGAATCTTCAATGGCCTGAGCCACTTCAACAGTAATCTCTTCACCAGCACCTACAATGAGCTCTTCTGACACTGGGTCAAACACATCGTGAAGTGAAGTTCTACCGAGAATTCTGTCGTATAGTGATTCTACTTCTTCTTCATTGTCTTTAAGGGCCTGTACTGCAATTCCTCTTAGTGTACCGCAATCGATCTCTGATACAACCACATCTTGAGCTACATCATGAAGACGACGTGTTAGGTAACCAGCATCCGCAGTTTTAAGTGCCGTATCCGCAAGACCCTTACGAGCACCGTGCGTTGAGATAAAGTACTCAAGTACCGAAAGACCTTCCTTAAAGTTGGCAAGGATCGGGTTCTCAATGATCCCGCCGCCACCGCCGCCGACGTTTTTACGAGGTTTGGCCATAAGCCCCCTCATACCACCAAGCTGACGAATTTGCTCTTTTGATCCCCTTGCACCAGAGTCAAGCATCATATATACGGAGTTGAAACCTTGCTTATCTTCTGCAAGACGTTTCATCAACCTATCAGTAACTCTGTTGGTAATTCGGGTCCATATATCAATTACCTGATTGTACCTCTCGTTATTGGTAATGAATCCCATGTTGTAGTTGTCCCAAATCTCATCAACTTCTTTCTGAGCTTCGTCAATAAGTTTGAACTTCTCTGCTGGAATTTCAACATCAGATAGAGAGAATGACAAACCACCCTTAAAGGCGTAATGGAAACCAATCTCCTTGATGGCATCAAGGAAAGCTGCTGTCTTAGCCAGACCAGCCTTCTTGTAGATTCCACCAATGATAGAACGGTTGTTTTTCTTAGTAAGCAGTTCATTGATGAAGCCTACTTCTTCAGGAGCGGCTTCATTTACAATTACCCTACCTACTGTAGTTTCAATAAGCTTCCTCTCAAGTTCTCCCGCTTCGTTCTCTACAAGCACTTTCACTTTAATATAGGCGTGCAAGTCAACGCGTCCATGATCATGTGCTATAAGCACTTCTTCAGGAGAGTAGAAGGTCATTCCTTCTCCCTTAACAGGGTTTGATGGAATTGATTTTCTTCCTTTGGTAATGTAGTAAAGTCCCAATACCATATCCTGAGAAGGCACCACAATTGGAGATCCGTTTGCTGGACTCAATATGTTGTGGGCAGATAGCATAAGCAGCTGGGCTTCCAAAATAGCACCGTGTCCGATGGGTACGTGAATCGCCATTTGGTCACCATCAAAATCCGCGTTAAATCCAGAACACACCAATGGGTGAAGCTGGATTGCCTTTCCTTCAATAAGTTTAGGCTGGAAGGACTGAATGCCTAACCTGTGCAGCGTTGGTGCACGGTTAAGCATAACTGGATGTCCTTTTATTACGTTTTCGAGGATCTCCCAGATAATTGGATCTTTGCGATCAACTATCTTACGCGCAGACTTCACAGTCTTAACGATACCTCTTTCAATAAGCTTTCTAATGATGAACGGCTTAAATAACTCTGCCGCCATGTGCTTAGGAACACCACACTGGTTAAGCTTCAATTGTGGGCCACCCACAATTACTGAACGACCAGAGTAGTCAACCCTTTTACCAAGTAGGTTCTGACGGAATCGACCTTGCTTTCCTTTAAGCATATCACTTAAAGATTTCAGAGGTCGGTTGTTTTCTGTCTTAACCGCACTAACTCTTCTTGTATTATCAAACAAGGAGTCTACTGACTCTTGCAACATTCGCTTCTCGTTTCTCAAGATCACTTCCGGAGCCTTAATCTCCATCAATCTCTTCAAACGATTGTTTCTGATAATAACCCTTCTATAAAGGTCATTCAAATCAGAAGAAGCAAATCGACCACCATCCAGCGGTACCAATGGTCTCAATTCCGGTGGTATCACCGGAAGTACCTTAATGATCATCCACTCCGGACGGTTTTCAAACTTGGCGTTAGCACCACGGAAGGCTTCAATTACCTTAAGACGCTTGAGGGCCTCATTTTTTCTTTGTTGAGATGTCTCAGTAAATGCCTTATTCCTTAAGGTGTAAGACATCCCGTCCAAGTCCAGTCTTGAAAGAAGTGTGTACAATGCATCACCTCCCATTTTAGCAATAAACTTGTTAGGATCTGAATCATCTAACATTTGGTTTTCCCTAGGTAAAGAGTCCAGGATGTCCAGGTACTCTTCTTCTGTAAGGAAGTCAAGGTATGAAATGCCATCTTCTTCCTTCATACCTGCCTGAATTACCACGTATCTTTCGTAGTAGATTATCAACTCAAGCTTCTTGGTAGGAAGTCCAAGAAGGTAACCAATTTTATTTGGCAATGACTTGAAGTACCAAATATGAGCCACAGGAACTACCAGGTTCACATGTCCTAGTCGTTCTCTACGAACTCTCTTTTCAGTTACTTCAACACCACATCTATCACAAACGATCCCCTTGTATCGTATCCTTTTATATTTTCCGCAATGGCATTCATAGTCCTTTACAGGTCCAAAAATCCTTTCGCAGAATAGACCACCCATCTCAGGTTTAAATGTCCTGTAGTTGATCGTTTCCGGCTTCGTGACTTCACCGTAAGACCAATCGAGAATCTCTTCAGGAGATGCCAACCCGATTGAAACGGTTTCGAAATCACTACTTAGCTGTACTCGTTCCTTTTTAAATGACATAGTGGCTATCTAATTAATCTAATCTTATGCTTAAGGCCAAGCCTTTCAATTCGTTAAGTAATACGTTAAATGATTCAGGAATTCCTGGAGTTGGTAGGTTGTCTCCCTTCACAATGGCTTCGTAAGTTTTAGCTCGTCCAACAATATCATCAGACTTCACTGTGAGTACTTCCTGAAGTATGTGAGATGCTCCGAAGGCTTCAAGTGCCCATACTTCCATCTCACCAAATCTCTGACCACCAAATTGTGATTTACCACCCAATGGCTGCTGAGTGATAAGAGAGTAAGGTCCAATAGAACGTGCGTGCATCTTATCATCCACCATGTGAGAAAGCTTGATCATGTAGATGTAACCAACAGTGGTTTTCTGATCAAAGCGCTCACCTGTAAGACCATTGTATAGATAAGTACTACCGTCTTCAGGCAAACCTGCTTTCTTCATGTAAGTGCTGATCTCTTCGTTAGAGGCACCATCAAAAATTGGAGTAGAGAATCTCATTCCAAGCTTTCTACCAGCCCAACCAAGAATGGTTTCATACAGCTGACCAAGGTTCATCCTTGAAGGTACACCCAGTGGGTTCAAACAGATGTCAACCGGAGTTCCATCTTCCAAGAAAGGCATGTCTTCTACTGGGACTATCTTGGCAACAATACCCTTGTTACCGTGACGTCCTGCCATCTTATCACCTACTTTAAGCTTTCTCTTAGTGGCCACATATACTTTAGCCAGTTTCAAAACGCCTGTAGGTAAATCGTCACCGATGGTAATGCTAAAGTGCTCTCTCTTGTACCTACCCAGTTCTTCGTGCACTTTGCCTTTATAGTTAGAAATTACCTGGCGAACCATTTCATTTCTATCGGCTTCAGTAGTCCAGTTGGTTGGATTGATCAAGTTGTAATCAACTTCCATCAATGACTTAACACTAAACTTAGATCCTTTGGATAGTACTTCTTCGTTGTAAACATTGAAGACTCCCTGAGATACCTTTCCATCAATTATAAGAAGTAGTTTTTCAACTAACTTCTCTTTCAAGGCCAATAACTTGCTCTCGTGAGTAGCTTCCAGCTTCTGAAGAAGAGCCTTGTCCTTGTCTTTATTTGCTTTGTCTTTTTTGGCTCTGGTAAAGAGCTTCTTGTCAATTACAGTACCCTTACCTGAAGGAGGCATACGTAATGAAACGTCTTTTACATCACCGGCCTTCTCACCAAAGATTGCTCGTAGAAGCTTCTCTTCAGGTGTTGGCTCACTTTCTCCTTTAGGAGTAATCTTACCAATTAGAATATCACCTTCCGCTACTTCAGCTCCAATTCGGATAAGTCCATTCTCATCCAAATCCTTAGTAGCTTCTTCGCTCACATTCGGTATATCATTGGTAAACTCTTCAACTCCTCGTTTGGTATCTCTTACATCCTGCTCGTACTCATTTACGTAAATAGATGTAAACACATCCTCCTTAACAATACGCTCAGAGATTACAATACCGTCCTCAAAGTTGAAACCTTGCCAAGGCATGAAGGCTACCAGTAGGTTCTTACCAAGTGCCAATTCTCCTTGTTCGGTAGCAAAACCATCGCATAGTACCTGACCTTCTGACACTCTATTACCTTTAGAAACGATTGGTTTCAGGTTAATGCAAGAGTTCTGGTTGGTTCTTCTGTATTTCGACAGCTTGTACACTTTGCTATCTCCATCAAAGTCAACTATTCTATCGGCATCAGTGCGATCGTAGCAAATAATGATTTTCTCTGAATCCACATATTCAACTACTCCGTCACCTTCGGCTACCAACATTACGCGTGAATCCTTCGCCACACGTCCTTCAATACCAGTACCTACTACCGGCGCTTCAGGGCGCAACAATGGCACCGCCTGACGTTGCATGTTTGATCCCATCAGTGCCCTGTTGGCATCATCGTGCTCAAGGAATGGAATTAAGGATGCCGCAATAGATACAATCTGGTTAGGAGATACATCCATGTAGTGGAGCTCCTTAATATCTACCACGATGAATTCACCACCGTGTCTTGCTTTCACCTTGTCATGAACGAAAGTTCCATCTTCATTCATCAAGGCATTGGCCTGAGCGATTACATGCTCATCTTCTTCTTCAGCGCTCAGGTACTCAACCGGAGCATCAATCACTACCTTTCCATCTTCCACCTTACGATACGGGGTTTCAATGAATCCCATATCGTTGATTTTGGCATATACAGAAAGTGAAGAAATCAAACCAATGTTTGGTCCTTCAGGTGTTTCAATCGTACAAAGTCGTCCGTAATGCGTATAGTGAACGTCACGAACCTCGAAACCTGCTCTCTCTCTTGACAGACCACCAGGTCCAAGAGCCGACATTCTCCTTTTGTGAGTTGTTTCAGCCAACGGATTCATACGATCCATGAACTGTGAAAGCTGGTTGGTTCCAAAGAACGAGTTAATTACTGATGACAACGTTCTTGAATTAATCAAGTCAGTTGGAGTAAATACTTCGTTGTCACGAACGTTCATTCTTTCTCGAATGGTTCTAGCCATCCTTGCCAAACCAACGCCAAACTGATTGTACAACTGCTCGCCAACTGTTCTTACCCTTCTGTTAGAAAGGTGGTCAATATCATCAATGTCTGCCTTCGCATTACTCAACTGAATGAGGTATTTGATGATGCTGATAATATCTTCATTGGTTAGAGTTCGATGCTCATCATCAATCTCCAAACCTAATTTCTTGTTCAATCTATACCTACCTACTTCTCCAAGGTCATACCTTTTATCAGAGAAGAACAAACGGTCGATGATACCACGAGCGGTTTCCTCATCCGGTGGATCTGCGTTTCTTAATTGACGGTAGATGTGCTCAAGGGCTTCCTTTCCTGAGTTAGAAGGATCCTTTTGAAGCGTGTTATAAATGATGGCGTATTCCGCCGCATTTGAGTCTTCTTTGTGCATGATAATGGACTTCACATTGGCGTCCAGTATCAATTCAATATGCTGCTCTTCAATCGTGGTATCACGCTCGAGTATAATCTCGTTACGCTCAATAGATACTACTTCACCTGTATCTTCATCCACGAAATCCTCAATCCATTTTCTCAGTACCCTCGCAGCAAGCTTTCTGCCCAAAACTGCTTTGAGCTTGCTTTTGCTCACTGTTACTTCTTCAGCCAAACCGAAGATTTCCAAAATCTCCTTGTCAGACTCAAATCCAATAGCTCTGAAAAGAGTGGTAACAGGAAACTTCTTTCTCCTATCGATGTAAGCAAACATTACATTGTTTACATCGGTAGCAAATTCAATCCAAGATCCTTTAAACGGAATAATTCTGGCACTGTAAAGCCTTGTTCCATTGGTATGGAAACTCTGACTAAAGAACACACCCGGTGATCTATGCAGTTGAGATACGATAACCCTCTCTGATCCATTAATGATAAAAGATCCTCTTTCGGTCATGTATGGAATGGTTCCCAAATACACATCCTGTACGATAGTTTCAAAATCCTCATGCTCAGGATCAGTACAGTAGAGCTTCAAACGTGCCTTTAAAGCCACGCTATAGGTAAGGCCTCTATCTATACACTCTTCGGTATCATACTTTGGGGGATCGATGTAATAATCGATGAACTCAAGTACGAAAAGATTTCGAGCATCAGTTATTGGGAAATTCTCAGCAAATACTTTGTACAATCCTTCGTTGATCCTCTCTTCGGCCGAAGTCTCCAATTGCAAGAAATCCTGAAAGGACTTTACTTGTACATCAAGAAAATCTGGATATTCTATTGGGGACTTGAGGGATGCGAAATTTATACGGGGTTGGTATGCTCCTGCCAAAATGCTACTTTTTTGTTTTTTTTAGTAAACGGCAAAAACAGCCCCGAAATCGGGGCTGTTTATTATGTACTCACAACCTAGTGGGTGTGGGCAAAGGGCGTGGTGTTACTTAAGCTCCACCTCGGCACCTGCTTCTTCTAATTGTTGCTTGATGCTCTCCGCGTCTTCTTTAGATACGCCTTCTTTTACAGCTTTCGGAGCCTCATCAACTATCGCTTTGGCTTCTTTAAGACCTAAGCCAGTGATAGATTTAACAGCTTTAACAACATTCAATTTAGCTCCACCTGGGGCTTTCAAGATCACGTCGAACTCAGACTGCTCTTCAGCAGCTTCTTCTCCGCCGCCACCGCCTTGCACCATTACTGGCGCAGCTGATGCTGCAGGTTCGATACCGTACTCATCCTTAAGGATAGTTGCTAATTCGTTTGCTTCTTTAACCGTTAGGTTTACTAAGCTTTCAGCTAATTCTTTTAGTTCAGCCATTTCTTTAAATTTCTATTTGCTATTAAGCAGCTTGGTTGTCTTTGTCTTTGTTTCCTAATCCGGCAAGTGTACCTTCTCCTTCCAAACTCAGAACGCCGGCTAAGGTTCTGCCTGGGCCTTGTAGGGCTGACACAATGTTGCGTGCAGGAGATTGTAGTAGTGAAATCACTTCTCCAAGGACCTCTTCCTTGGACTTCATTTCCAGAACTTGCTCAAGTTTGTCATCACCAATGAAGAGCGCCTCTTGGATGTGCGCAGCCTTCAAGATGGGCTTGTCTGTTGATTTTCTAGCTTTCTTGATCAACTCGGCGGGAGCCTTCACGTTGGAAGCGATCATGATGCTCGTTTCGCCTTTGAGCGTACCAATAAGCTCTGCATCAGCAATATTCAACTGTTCAAGAGCCTTAGCAACTAACTTGTTTTTGACTACTTGAAGGTGAATATCATTCTCATGACAAATCTTGCGCAGTGCATTGGAATCATTCACAGCCATACCACCTATGTCGGCGATATAGAAGTTGAATCCTGATTCTTCAATACGTTGCGCCAGGTCCTGAACAATTCTGTGCTTTTCGTCTCTGTTCATTCAGAATTGCTTTAGTGTTCCTAGATACCAGGAACGGTTTTTGAGTCGATTTTTATTCCAGGACTCATTGTGGAAGAAACGTGCACACTTTTAAAGTAAGCACCTTTGGAAGCCGACGGTTTAAGTCGATTTATGGTTTGTAACAGCTCTGTCGCGTTTTCAAAAAGTTTCTCTTCACTAAAAGAAACTCTTCCAATGGTAGAGTTGATGATTCCAAACTTGTCTACTTTGAAATCAATTTTACCAGCTTTGGTAGATGCTACAGCTTCTGCAATGTTCTCAGTTACTGTACCTGATTTAGGGTTCGGCATCAAGCCTCTTGGTCCCAAGATCCTACCTATTCTACCAATTTTTGGCATTACAGATGGCATGGTGATGATCACATCAACATCGGTCCACCCGTCTTGAATTTTCTTAATGTACTCGTCCAAGCCTACAAAATCGGCACCTGCTTCTTTTGCTTCGTCTTCCTTATCAGGAGTTACCAAGGCTAGTACTCTTACCACTTTACCAATTCCGTGAGGAAGTGACACAGTACCACGTACCATTTGATTGGCCTTCTTAGGATCTACTCCCAATCTTACCGCCAAATCAACTGACGCATCAAACTTTGTAAAGGATACTTCCTTTACTAACTTGGTTGAATCTTGTAGAGAGTAGGACTTGTCCTTATCTACTTTAGCAATAGCTTCTTTTCTATTCTTAGTAATTGCCATTTCTCTTAGTTTTCAGCTTCCCATGGGGCAGCTCCGTCTACAGTAATTCCCATACTTCTGGCTGTACCAGCCACCATACGCATTGCTGAATGAACATTGTTGGTGTTCAAGTCAGGCAATTTATCCTTGGCGATGTCTTCAACTTGTTGCCAGTTTACTGCAACTACTTTTTTCCTGTTAGGCTCAGGAGAACCTTTTTTGATCTTGCTCACTTCCATGAGTTGAGATGCTACAGGTGGAGTTTTGATTACAAAGTCGAATGACTTGTCACCATACACCGTAATCACTACTGGAAGTACTTTACCAGCCTTGTCTTGAGTTTTGGCATTGAACTGCTTACAGAACTCCATAATGTTCACACCTTTTGCACCAAGTGCTGGTCCAACTGGTGGAGACGGATTGGCAGCTCCTCCTTTTATCTGCAGTTTAATAAATCCGGTTACTTCTTTTGCCATGACTTTATTCCTTCTCTACTTGTATATAGTTCAATTCAAGTGGTGTTCTTCTTCCGAAGATTTTCACGATTACTTTAAGCTTTTTCTTTTCTTCGTTAATATCTTCAATAACACCAATGAACCCGTTGAAAGGTCCATCGATAACCTTTACGGTTTCGCCAACCATAAATGGTACTTCTACATTCTCAGGAGATTCATTTAACTCATCAACCTTACCTAAGAACCTATTTACTTCACTAGGTCTTAAAGGCTCTGGCTTTGAATTGTCAGGTAGAAACTTGGCTACACCGCTCACATTTTTAATAGTGTGCAGTACTTCAGCCATTAGATTCACTTCCAAAAAAACATATCCAGGAAAAAAGTTTCTTTCAACCTGAACCTTCTTACCCCTTCTCAACTGCACCACTTTTTCAAGAGGAATTAGTATTTGACTTAGGTAAGAACTTAGTCCTTCTCTGTGAAGCTCAGTCTCAATAAAAGTCTTAACCTTCTTCTCCTGTCCTGTTACAGTCTTTATACTGTACCACTTAAAATTGTCTTCGACGGCCATAAGAACTTATTTAAAACAGGTCGTAAATAATCTCCATTACGGTCTCGGACAACTTGTCCATGGCAAAAACCAAGAGAGCTATGATTAAGGATGCTACCAATGTGATGATCGCAGACTCTTGTAACTGATCCCAAGTAGGCCAGGTTACCTTGTCTCTGAGCTCTTCAAACGATAGCTTAATATTGTTAATTACCTTACTCATATTACACTCCTATTGCACGGGCGGAAGGATTCGAACCCTCGACCTACGGTTTTGGAGACCGTTGCTCTACCAGCTGAGCTACACCCGTTTATGCCGTTAAAATTATTCTACAATTTCAGTTACCTGACCGGCACCTACAGTTCTACCACCTTCTCTGATCGCAAAACGTAGTCCTTTTTCCATTGCAATCGGTGCGATAAGTGTTACACTGATTGTAATGTTATCTCCAGGCATACACATTTCTACTCCGTCAGGAAGAGATACTTCACCAGTAACGTCAGTGGTTCTGAAGTAGAATTGTGGACGGTATTTGTTAAAGAAAGGAGTGTGACGACCACCTTCGTCTTTCTTCAATACGTAAATCTCACCTTTAAATTTGGTATGAGGCTTAACAGAACCAGGCTGGGCGATTACCATACCACGTCTGATGTCTTTTTTATCGATACCTCTAAGAAGGATACCAGCGTTGTCACCAGCTTCACCTCTATCTAGAAGTTTTTTGAACATCTCAATACCAGTACAAGTTGAAGTCAAAGGAGCTTCAACGAATCCTGAAATCTCAACTGGATCTCCTACGTTGATGATACCTCTTTCAATTCTACCTGTAGCAACAGTACCACGACCAGTGATAGAGAATACGTCCTCAACTGGCATAGCGAAAGGTAGGTCAGTAGCACGAGGTGGCTCCTCAATGTACTTGTCTACTTCTTCCATAAGTTCCATTACTTTCTCTACCCACTTGCCTTCACCGTTAAGTGCGCCAAGAGCAGAACCTTGAACTACAGGAGCATTGTCACCATCAAATTCGTAGAAAGTAAGAAGGTCTCTGATTTCCATCTCAACCAACTCTAGCAATTCTTCGTCGTCAACAGCGTCAACTTTATTCATAAACACAACGATTCTTGGCACACCTACCTGGCGAGCTAGAAGAATGTGTTCTCTTGTTTGAGGCATTGGTCCATCAGTAGATGCAACAACCAAAATAGCGCCATCCATTTGGGCAGCACCAGTTACCATGTTCTTCACATAATCAGCGTGACCTGGGCAGTCAACGTGGGCATAGTGTCTGTTGGCAGTTTCGTACTCCACGTGTGAAGTATTGATTGTAATACCCCTTTCTTTTTCTTCAGGAGCATTATCAATAGAATCGAAACTACGTGCTTGAGACAATCCTGCGTCAGATAGCACCTTGGTTATAGCTGCGGTTAATGTGGTTTTACCATGATCCACGTGCCCCAAGGTTCCAATATTCAAGTGAGGCTTGGATCGTTCAAATTTTTCTTTTGCCATGACTTCATGTTATGTGTTAGACAGTACTTAAAAAAATAAACTCAGAGCCAATGATGGGATTTGAACCCATGACCTCTTCCTTACCAAGGAAGTGCTCTACCACTGAGCTACATCGGCACTTAGAGCGGATGAAGAGACTCGAACTCTCAACAGACAGCTTGGAAGGCTGACGCTCTACCAATTGAGCTACATCCGCTTTAAAGTGGGGAGAGCAGGATTCGAACCTGCGAAGCCGAAGCAACGGATTTACAGTCCGTCCCATTTGACCGCTCTGGAATCTCCCCAGACACCTTTTGAAAGAAATAAAAGAACTCCTTTTAAAAAAGGTCTGCAAAGATATGCAAACCTTTTTTAAATAACCCAGATATCTTCAACTTATTTTTAAGCATGTTTTTCTTTGTACTTCTTGAGCTGACGCTTCATGTTTTCAACTGCCTGGTCAATGGCCTGCTCGTACATAGAAGCTGTCTCTTTACAGAACAGCGTGGTTTCCTTGACGTTAATCTTTATCTCAACAATTTTTTCACGGTTATGCTCTGAGTGTCCTTCTTCGTTTAGGAAGACAACACAGTCAATAATGTGGTCAAAAAAACGTTCTAGTTTATTAACTTTTTTATTGATCAGCTCGTTTAACTGACTGTCTACTTCAAAATGCGAGGCGTTGATTTCAATTTTCATGCTGATGTTTTTTATACTTCTATTTACGAGGATGTGAATCCTTGTGTACTTTTTTCAATCGATCTATAGTATTGTGCGTATACACAGTAGTAGATGCCAATGATGCATGCCCCATCAAATCCTTAATCGATGTGATGTCAGAACCATTGTTTAAAAGGTGCGTTGCAAAGGTATGCCTAAGAACATGAGGATTGCTACCAGAAATATTGGAATATTGTTGCAATACACTCTTAACAGTTCTTGATACAAACATTGGATACAATGGAGCACCTTTATCAGTAACCAATAGGTTTGAATCCGGATTGAAGTCGAATCCTTGTTCCTTCTTAATTGAAAGATACCTACTCACCAGGTTAAGTAAATTCTCAGAAACAGGAATGTATCTTTCCTTATTTCCTTTACCAAGTACTTTTAACTCTCTCCTGCCCATATCCAAGCGCTCATGTGTTATTCCTATTAGCTCCGAAACTCTTATTCCCGTGGCATATAGTAACTCCATGATCAACCTTGAACGCAAACCGCCAAAATCATTGGCAAATTGCTCGGCACTAAATACTTGTTGCGTTGTTGTTTCGTCAATGAATTGTGCAAGCCTCTTCCCTTTCTTAGGTCTGGACACCTGCTCAACAGGATTCGACGTTATGATCTCTTCTTTGATACAATAGTTGAAGAACGTACTAAGCGCAACTAACTTCCGATTAACTGTGGTCGGACTATATCCTGAATTTAGGAGTTCCATAATCCAAGTCTTAATCTGAGACTTCCCAGACAACTCGATTGAACCAATGTCAAACTGAGCATCCAGAAAAGCGCCATAGCCCGCTAAGTCATTTTTATAGGACGTGATGGTATGGGGACTGTATTTTTTTTCCGAGCTAAGCCAGTTTAAAAATTGGTCCACCAAAGCACCATAACTTACTGACTAATCTTGGACTGCTTGTATTTCGCTTTAATAAGCTCAGCTCTTCTTTCTACTGAAGGCTTGGTGAAAAACTGACGACTTCTATAGCCTTTCAAGATTCTGGTCTTCTCAAGTTTCTTCTTGAACCTCTTGAGTGCTTTATCGATCGATTCGTTTTCCTTTACAACTACTCTAATCATTGAGATTTTTTTTCGGAGCGCAAAAATAGTTGCCTTTTTTGTTTACCCCAACATTTTAAAGAAAATATTCCATTAGTCAAATTCAAGATAGCCAGCCAGTTGGCTTATTTCAGAATTGCTAAAGGCTTTCAATTGGCTAAAATCTTTCAGGGAGCGATATACTCCATGCTGATTTCTAAAGTTCACTATCACTTTAGCTTGTTTCCAAGACACATAGGGATGCCGGGCAAGTGCCTTCTCATCGAGTTCATTTATTGAGATGTATTGCACTGCTTGTAAATCTACTTTAAAATCCCAATTCTCAAAGGAGACTTGGGTGGAGTCAATCCCATAAACTTCGTACAGTTGTCTTGAATTAAGAAACCCACCGAGGAGTTTACGATACTTCACTATCCGTGTTGCAAGCACCTGTCCTATCCCATTTACTTTCCTAAACTCATTTTCACCAGCGGTATTTATATCCAATACTTGCTTCTCCTTAGGTATATCTGCCATTTGCCCGGGATTGGCTATTTCTCTTTCTTGAAGTGGTTCATTACCATTTACATGAGAAAAACTCAATGTCGTTTGTTCCGAATTTCCATTCTCCGTTACTGCTTTGAACGTCATCAAAGGAGCAATTCTTTGAAACAGGGCAGAGTCCAAGCCATACACTCGCGAAACCTGTTGTGCATCTCTAAACTCCCCTATTGCCGATCGGTAATTTATGAATCTCCTTGCCAAATTTTCATCCATTCCCAAAAGCAGTAAGCTATCCTTATTTATAAGGTTGGGATCAAAAGAAAATGAAGCGTAGGTCTCTTCGATGTCTTCTGCTTCTTTTTCTTCCTCCGGCTCAAACACAGCCAGTGCCTTATCCAGCTCTTCCTGACTTGGCACACCAACGGTATCATAAAAAGGCACAAACCATATTTTAAAGCAGTAGACACCGATTAATATCAAGATAAGCACCAGTATTCCACCAAGGTCTGATCGCGTGAATTTCCACCATGAGCCTCTGTCCTTCTCCAAAATAGATTCTTTAGGGGAGATTAAATTTCGGCTAATATTACAAAAATGTAAATTTGATGTTCGCACAAGACCGCGACTTATGCAAAAAACCAGTTTCCGCCTCCTAATAGCCTTCTTTGCGCTATTTGCTTCCACTCTCTCTTATGGACAATGTGACTACACAGTTTCTCCTTCAACGCACCATAACTGGATAGACGTTTCGGCACAGTTTAAAACCAATGAAACAGGTCTGGGCTTTGATTCTACCATTTTGAGGTATTCAGATAAAATGCAAGTGGCATCTGAACCTTTAAATAGTACTCAAGATTTAGTTACGCGGTCATTTGTTCAGTTTGACTTGTACGTTGACAAATTCCATTGCGGGTGGTCTGCGGCTACTTTAAAACTTATGTTTACTGGTAACCAATTAGACTCTCATAACGTTGACTCTGGTGCCAATGACTTTATCATATCAAGAATTGTAGAGCCTTGGGGAGATGATACATTGCGATGGAAGGCACCACCGATTAATGCACAATATAGAATGCCCTTGACTACTTCTAAGGGAAGCATATTGGTAACTGGTTCTACAAAGGGTGACGAAGATTTTGAGGTGAATATTCGATCACTACTTGAATTCTGGAGAAGCTATCCTGATTCAAACTTTGGCTTTGAAATAAAACTGGCCAATGAATCTGGAAAAAGGTCGCTGAACTTTACCAGCTCAGAGTTTGGTACTCCTGCTGCGCATCCCTTAATAGAAGGAAAGTTCTTTGACTGCAAATTCAACGATGCATACGCGGGTGAAGATGTTGAGATTTGCAACGGATCAAGCACTACACTTTCGGGTAAATATGGTGAATTTTATTCCTGGTCTGGTGGGCCTGTATCCAATAAATACATTGCATCGCCAGTTGCCACGCCTACTACAACTACGATGTACTATCTAACTACTACAGCGGGTAGTTGTATTACTACTGACTCAGTTTTGGTTACCGTAAATGAGTATCCCACTCTCAATGTCCCGGGGACTCAGGAAATATGTAAAGGCGACTCAGCAAAGCTTACTGCAACCGGAAATGCCATCCTCTACACCTGGACCCCCAATATGAGAATAAAAGATGCCTTTAAGGCAGAGGCAACAGCATATCCTCTAGTTACAACTGAATACACAGTAACAGCTGATAATGGCACACCATGCCTGAGCGATGCCAAGGTAAACGTTGTTGTAAGAAACCTTACTCCAACTGACGCTGGAGACAATACTTTGATTTGCGAAGGCGATGAAGCTCAACTATTGGCAACCGGAGGAAATTCATACACTTGGATCAACAATACAGCGGGATTGAGTAAAACCACTGGACAAGACCCAAAAGCATCGCCAACTGTTTCTACCACTTACTATGTGGAGGCCACCAATGGCTTTTGCCCTGTAGTTGACTCCGTAACTGTTACCGTAATTCCTAAGTTTCAAATTGATGCGGGCGAAGACGACAGTATTTGCCTTGGAGATACGGCTTTCTTTAGCGCGGCCAACGGCTACTCTTTTTATAGATGGAGTCCTACACAGGAAATGAACAATCCATTTGTACCGAGTCCTTATGCTAAAGAACTAAAGGGTACCACCGAATTTGAACTATACGTTGAAGATAAAAATGGCTGCTCGAGCTCTGACAAAATCACTATTGTTTTGAACAACCCTCCTGAATTGGAAATAGGTAGAGACACTTTTGTTTGCTTGGGTAGTGACATTCTCGTTGAGCTTGAGAAACTGGAAGGAAACTCTCCCTATCGTTATCTGTGGAGCGACGATAAAGGTGATACCACTGGTGTAGGATTCTTAAACAATGCCCAGAGCAGGGACATCAACATTAGTGGGTTTAAGGATACCATTTTCCTATACACCCTCAAGGTGACAGATAAATTCGGATGTACTTCAGAAGATGACATTACTGTTTCAATGCTTCCACTTCTTGACATTACTACTTATGGCGACACTACCATTTGTAAAGGAGCTTCTGTAGAAATTGGAGTAGAAGGTGGCAAGTACTATGAATGGAGCGGGCCTGGAATTATCAGTATCGACACCAGAAAGAAAATTAAGGTTCAACCTGAGACGGTTACTACCTATACAGTAGAAGCAGGAAACGGCGAAGCTTGTTCTGACGGTGTTCTTGGTTATGTAACTGTAAATGTAATTGAACCACCGGCGGCTTACATTCACACAGTTGAGTCAGAAGCTGAAGTAGATACTTTACTTGTGTGCAAAGGTCGATATGCCAATCTCGTGGCCTCTGGTGCAGATTACTATGTATGGAATGTAGATAGCCTTAATGAGCAATTGGATTTTCGCCTGGTAACTCCAACGGCCATTCTTACGGTATATGGAATATCAGAGGGTGGACTAGAAGCTCCAGACTGTGCGGGACCTGAAGATACGATTCTACTAATGCTTGATCCTCACGACAGCTGCTTGTCAAAGATTTTTGCTCCTAACGCATTTACTCCTAACAGAGATGGTGACAATGATTCCTTTACAGTAAGAACGCTGCTCATTAGAGATTATAGAATCACCATTTTCAATCGCTGGGGACAAGAACTTTATACGTCTGACACCCCATCAGAACCATGGTCAGGATATTACAAAGACGAGCGAGTTCCTGAAGGCACGTATTTCTACATTATAGATGCCTTTGGAGAAGATGAAGAGTCGCGCAGTACCAAAGGAACGGTCACGGTCATTTATTGATCAAACTGTCTATTGCAGTCTTAATTTCAATTTCAGTTCGATTGAACCAATTCTGAGTGGCTGAAGCCTGAGCGCTGCTGGTTTCAAAGGTTTCTAGTTTCTGAAACAGCTCATCCAGTTTGAAAGCATCGTTGCGAATTCCGGCTTTGGCATAGATCGCATCATAAGAATTGAGTAATTGCTCATAATGCCCTTTTACGGGGACCATAGCCACGGGTTTGCCCAGATACATGGCTTCGCACACTGACTCAAAACCTGAAGTGGTTAGCAGCACTGAGCATTCTGACATTTTTTCAAGAAACAGTTCATCATGCAGATGGTGAAAATGCAAATTCTCCCAGGGCTGGTAAGGATTCGGCTTTTCGTAGTCATCCCAAAAACAATGCACGACTACATCCTTGTGCCTTTGATGCCAGCTCATTACTTCTTCCGCATAGCCGCTGTTTAGTACATAAATAAGTATGTGCTTTTGCTCGGAAGTTTGGAGTTGGGTCACTTCATTTCTCAGCAGCGGTGGCACTACCTTTAAGCGTTTGACAGATGTCTTGGGATAAAATGACAATGCAAGTCGCATATGCGTGCCGATCTGAGATATAAAGGTTAATACTTTCAACCCCAATCTATCAAAACGAGGTTTTTCCGGCATTTTAAAATCGGGATGGTAGATCATATATTGATGCCCAACACTTACCAGTGGTACCTTAAGTTTCCAAACGAGTTGCGATAAGCCCACCAATGGTTCATAGAAGTTGACAACAACGTGAGGTTTTGCAGAGTGAATATCTCTAACGAGTTTTCGAGAGATATTCAGATATCGTGGCAGATTTAATGCTCCCTTGACCAAAGACTCCGCAACCTTAATGCCCTGATTGTTTTTATCGGGTGTAAAATTAGGACTGCTGAATTCATGAATGGGAGCCCCAATTTTAGAGGAAAAGTATCCCGGCAATTTCCTTAAATGACTTCTCCCTACGAATACAGCTACCAACTGAAAATTCCAGCTTTGAAGCATTTGAGCAAAGGCAAGTGCCTGAGAAAGGTGTCCCCTTCCCTCTCCTTGAACAACAAAAACAACTCGGGTGGATGCAGACATTAAGGCAGCAACCTTCCCATTAGTCTTGGGAACGGTATTGTTTCGCGAAGGTGATGGATCTTACATACCCAGGTTATGAGCCTTTCAAGTCCCAATCCAAAACCTGCATGTGGCACACTACCATACCTTCTAAGGTCCAGGTACCATTCAAACTCATGCATGGGTAGCTCGTGTTTTTTAATGCTGTCAATGAGCTTTTGGATATCAGTTTCTCTCTCGCCACCGCCAACAATCTCACCATATCCTTCGGGAGCCAAAACATCTACTCCCTTGGCAAGACCGGGAGCATCGTCGCTCTCTTTCATATAGAAAGCTTTAACGGCCTTTGGCCAGTTATATACCATTACCGGAGTATCAAACATTCGGGTGATTACTGTCTCATCAGAACCTCCCAAGTCATCTCCATCAGTAAAGTTCTTTGCTGAGTCAAGCCACTGTGGAATGTTTCTAAGGGCTTCTTCAACTACCTTCTTCTCTTCAATGAGACTTTGTTTTGCTCGATTGAGCTGAGCCACTTTACCTTTCTTCATCCCTCCTTTCGCCAACAATGCTTCTTTCTCTTCTACATCTGACTCGATTTCTGCAAGCCGAGTCTTGTTGGACTCGAGGTCTTCGTTTAATAAATCAATAGAGGTCTTACCATTAAGCTCTTTACGTCCTTTAAGGATGTCAACTGCTTCTTTATAAGTAATACGTGCAAACGGCTCCAAGGAAGCTTTCAGCTTTTCTTTGTCTCTGCCAAGCACGTCCAACTCCATATCGCAGTTTTCAAGCACTCCTGAAACCACATGTTTGAGGAAGTCTTCAATGACATCCATTGTCATCTCAAGATTGTAGAATGCCATTTCAGGCTCTATCATCCAAAACTCTGAAAGGTGTCTTCTGGTTTTAGACTTCTCAGCCCTAAAGGTTGGACCGAATGTATATATCTTACCCATGGCCATGGCCATGGCTTCTCCGTAAAGTTGTCCTGACTGACTCAGATACGCTGGTTGGTCAAAGAAATCGGTTTCGAACAGGTTCGTAGTTCCTTCACAGGCATTTCCAGTGAATATGGGAGCATCCATTTGGACGTAGCCTCTTGACTGAAAGAAGTTGTGAATGGAATAAATCACCTGGTTTCTAATGCGCATGATGGCCCATTGCCTCTTGCTTCTCAACCACAGGTGCCTTTTGTCCAACAAAAAGTCAACTCCATGTTCCTTGTTCGAAATGGGATAGTCCTGAACAATTTGCAAGGGTTCCACCTTGGTTACGTGCAATTCATACCCTCCAATTTGCCTTTGGTCTTCCACAACTTTTCCTGTTATGGTTACTGAACTCTCCTGTGTAAGGCTTGAGGCTTGCGCAAAATTTTCTCCCAGTTCAGACTCATTTGCAACGCACTGACAAAAGCCTGTACCGTCTCGTAAAATAATGAAGGCTAATCCTTTATTTTCCCTCTTATTTTGAACCCATCCATTCAGGCTAATTTCACTATCATTGTACTTTCCTAGTGCTGAAATACTGATTTTCGGTATCGAACTCTGGTTCATAAAGGTGAATTAATAAACGGTTTATTTACAGTGCTTTTTATGCTATACTTTGAACTTACAAAGCGGATGCAAATATGCTAAAACAAGGTCTGAATCAGAAGTTGCTGCAGAAATTATCACCGCAGCAAATACAGTTCATTCAGCTTTTGCAGCTGAACCTAACTGAGCTTGAAAACAGACTTGAAGAGGAACTTGCCGAAAACCCTGCTCTGGAAACCGGAGAAGAGGGACCGGAAGACTCTGACTCGCAAACAGATGAAAGGGAAGCAACAGAGACTGAAACTGAATGGGAAGACGATTTTGATGTTAACGAATACCTTTCTGACGACGACGGAAACGATAGCTACTATAACTCTGTAGATCCAGAGGGAGATCGTGACGAGATTCCATATGCTGGTGCCCAAACTTTGTTTAGTAAGCTGGAAGCCCAGCTCAATACTTCGAGACTTAACGAACATGAGAGCCAACTGGCGCGCCACCTCATAGGTATGATTGAGGATGACGGATACATAAGAAGGCCATTAAAGAACATTGCCTATGACCTGATGTTCCTCAACAACATGCAAACGACCGAAGAAGAATTAGAGAAGATTCTTGAAGTTGTACAGCAATTTGACCCTCCGGGAATTGCTTCCAGAAGTCTGGAAGAGTGTTTGGAGATTCAACTAAGGCGTTTGAGTTCACATCCGTCAAAAGACCTGGCCCTTAAAATTATACGACGCTACCTAAAAGAATTAGGCAACAAGCACTACGACAAATTACTGAAGGCTCTAAAAGTAAGTACAGAGGAACTTAAGCAGGCCATTGAGCTCATTACACGGCTTAACCCAAAACCTGGTGAAAGTCAAATTACTGTTAAGCCCCAGTATGTAACACCCGACTTTATTGTTGCTGAAAGGGGTGAAGACCTGGCAGTGAGCCTGAACCAACGAAACGCACCTGAACTAAAGCTAAGTCGTTCTTATAAGGATACCCTTAAGGGTTTTCAGGAAAGCAAGTCGGCCAGTAAGGAGCAAAAGCAGCAGGTACAGTTTATTAAGCAAAAGCTTGATAGTGCCAAATGGTTTATAGATGCCATAAAGCAGCGACAAAACACCCTGCTAATGACTATGCAAACCATTGTAAAATTGCAAGAAGCATTTTTCAGAACGGGCGAAATGAGTGCACTACACCCAATGATTCTAAAGGATGTTGCCGATAGAATTAATATGGATATTTCGACCATTTCCAGGGTAGTGAGCAGTAAGTACGTGCAAACGGATTATGGTATTTTTAGCTTGAAAGAATTCTTCTCAGAAGGCATTCTTACTGAAGATGGTACAGAAGTGTCAAATATTGAGGTGAAAGAGAAACTCAAGGGCATTGTTGAAAAGGAAAGTAAAAAAGAGCCGCTTACCGATGACCAACTCACTGAAATGCTCAAAGTAGAAGGCTATAACATTGCGCGCAGAACCGTGGCCAAGTACAGGGAGCAATTAAACATTCCTGTAGCAAGACTCAGAAAAGAACTATAGCCTTACATGCGCGGTCTCGCAAACTTCATTTCACTTGTTTTTCATCCTATTTTCCTTTACACCTACCTGTACTTGCTTCATTGGTGGTTGTACCCCTATACTGGTGGAAGTATGCAAACAGCCGGTGTCCTTCTCATTAGCTTTTTTGTGTTTCTGAATACGGCGGTGGTACCTGTGGCATTGTTGCTGGCAAGGAAAATTAGTTTAACCGATCAGGACAGGCAACAAAGGCAAAGAACCATCCAAATGGTATTGGTGCTTTACACATTCATTTACTTCTTGTTCCCCAGACAGTTTATTCCTGAGTACCTTCTGGATGTATTATTGGCTACAGTAATTGGTTTATGCGTGGCCTTTGTTGTGAATATGCGAATGAAGATTAGTCTTCACGGAAGTGCCTGGGGAGGCTTTTTAAGCGTCATACTGTTCTTACTTTTTCAATTTAACGGTCCTTATTTTCTATTCTTCATGGTATCGGTAATATGTGCTGGCCTGGTGGGCTTTTCAAGACTTTACCTTGGAGCACATACCAATAAAGAATTGTATTCAGGCTACGCCGCAGGTTTTGTCAGCACCAGCATTGTCATGTTTGTTGGGCAGTCTTTTTAACTACCTAATCACCACGACCGAACCTGTTCTGAAAACGATTTCTCCGCTCAGACTTCGGCAATTGAAAATGTATAGGTAACTGCTCTCTGTGGCACCATCTCCGTTCCAAAACTCAAGAGGGTCTGTAGTTTCAAAAACCTCTTGTCCCCATCGATTGAAAATTCTAAGGTGATAGTCAGAAAAGAAATCCGCGTGTACAGCCCATTCTGGATTCGTCTTATCTCCATTAGGGCTAAATATATCTGGTATCCACAACGAAGGTTTTTGAACAATTTCGACAGTATTGGATAGAGATGTTAACTCTCCATTACTGTGATTGGCACGCACTCGGTAGCTCCATATTCCATCGCCTTGTTCTTCAAGCTCATGCACATACTCAAGATCGCTAACCACAGCATTGAATAGTGCTTGAGAAGGGCTGGAAAGTCCCATCAAGTCGTAGTTCTCAGGGGCCCATAGTTCAGGCGCTGTCCAGTAAAGACTATCCCGATAGCTTGAGACGCTTTTGCGCAATAAAATGGTACTGGCCACATCACTATTCTCCGACAACAGGTCACAATCGTCACGGGTTTGAATATAGTATTTGTAGTAGTTGGAGTCGGCGTTTACAAAACTGTCTACGTAAAAGGCATTTTCACGCTGTCTGATACTTCTAAAGAGCAGGAAACCATCTTCATTTCTCGACTTGTATAAAAGATACCTATCAAAGTCCTTATCGACGTTTGGAGTCCAGGCAATTTCTATGTGTTCATCATCATTAACCGTGACGTTGCCAAGCAACACTTTTGCAGGCGCCACCCCAATGTCATCTAAGGAACAGAACTCCCTGGCATCATCAGCTACTTCTTCGCATTGATTGATCGTGCGAATGCGATAGCAAAAATTCTCATCAGAGTTTCCCGGGGCATGATACAGGTATGAACGGGTTCCTTTGTCTCTTACAGTGTCAATTAAGGTCCAACCACTCCCTCTATCTTCTTCCAGTATAACACCACCATAGGCAAAGCCAAAATCATGTTCCCACTGTATTAGCAGGTCATCGTCAGAAATACGTTCAATACAAAACAGCTCGGGAGGGTCCAAAATTGGTGGTTCCAGTACTTTCACATACATATCAGCACGTGCGTACGAAGGCAAAGGGCAACCGTTGTCTACAGCATTTACAATGAAATGATACGGCTCGTCACGAACTTGCTCACAGGAAGGGCGCCAGGAAACCGTGGCCTTAGCCATTTTAAGTCCTGATATTGTAGTATAAGTGGCTTTGGGTGTTCCTATTACCGCGGCATCAAAGAGCTCTCCCTCCAATGAAACGGAAACGGAGTCTGTACTATCCTTGACTGTGGTACTAAAAAGAAATTTTTGATTAGGATATACTTCAAAGGTCTTCCCATCAAGTTCTGTATCCAGCTTAGGCGGAGGGTTTAGTTTGCAATCATCAACTGTGAACTGCATTTCCATAATCATTTCTCCCAGAAGCATGCCATCCCTGTATTCTTCCACTTTTATGGCAAAAGCAAAAGTTCCTTTACGTCCGGGTTTCACTGTGATACGGCCAGTTGCCTCGTCAATAGTCAAATCCGGATTCCCTAACATAATGTCATCTTTTCCAAAAGGATTCTTCCAGGTAACTTTTGCATAAGGTCCTGGCTCCAATCGAGGCGTTTTTCCTACGTTCCAATCATTCGGTTTGTTTGAATTGGTCCCACCTTGCAATGGCTCAGTTAAAGTAACCTTGAATACATCACCATCAGGGTCTCTAATTTTAAAGTCGTAGTTAAACAAGCGCTCATTGCACAATAGTGTAATAGGTATTTTTTGTACTCTGGGTAAACTATTGCGAATTGAAAATGGGGGGACTTCGGCATAGAAGGCTATCCCCGTTTCATCAGGATTCACAATGTTCAATACATCCTTGTTCCGGCAACAACGCTCCCAACTAAAGTAATAACCGGCTTCATCAGTATAGATGCCCGGATCAAACTTAAATGTATCATAGTAGGAGAGTACCATCATACAAAAAGGCACTCCTAAATCGCAATCATCTCGTGTGGGCTTTACCTCTTCTCCCTTGCCTTCCATCAACTGCACCAAAAACTGATCTACCAATTGGTTGGTGGTTTTGCTGTACATGCCAATGTTAATACCGTCGTTCTCGTACCAGGCTATCTCATTGCTATGCTCGCATTCAATGATTACCCGAACGCCAAGTCGATAATTATCACCACCGGCATACCTAAAATCGATATTTCCACCCATGATGTGTTCGGCCACAGCCTGCTGAGTAAACAGGAGTATGAACAGAATAAACCCGGTGGATATGCGAAATGTAAGGCTCACTTTATGCAAGTTAGGACAGATGTTGCTAATCCTTTCATCCATTAGTAACGTTTCATGGGTAGCTTAAAGTTTTTTAAAACCTCTTAAGCCAATACTTTTGCGCCAAAATCAACCCATGTACGAGGTAAGCGTTAACGGAGAAGAGTATCAGGTAGAAGTGACTGAAAATGGAGTTTCTTTAAATGGTACTGAAAAGAACATTTACTTAAATAAGGTTGAAAATGGTACTGTGCAGGTTATTACACCTGATGGTGTGGGTTATCTAAGCATTGAAGAAGGAGAGTCAGCCAAAAGCTTTGCTTTAAGGATGGGAGGGCAATCCTTCGAAATTGGCGTGAAGGATAAGTACGATTTATTGCTTAAGCAACTGGGCATGGATAAAATGCTAAGCACACAGCAACAGGACCTTAAAGCCCCCATGCCAGGTTTGGTACTGGAAGTATTGGCTGCGGAAGGAGGCTCCGTACAAAAGGGAGAGCCCTTATTGGTACTTGAAGCCATGAAAATGGAAAATGTAATAAAGGCTCCCGCAGACGTTACTGTAAAATCGGTAATGGTAGCTCCACAACAGGTAGTGGAAAAAAATGCCGTGCTTATCGCTTTTGAATAAAATCCCCAAGAGTCTCACTCACCTTTATTGGGAACCACAAATACCTTGGTACTTCATTTCTAAAGTGCAACATTTGTGCAATGGCCGTCAGTGAAAATCCAAGCAGATCACAGTTTCTTCTGAGGAATCTTTTGCGTGGAGCACTGGTACTTGGTCTTTTTGTTGTAGCCTTTGTTCTGTTCAAAAAGTTTGGTGGCGTTGACTACCTCACGTGGTTGGAACCAGTCTATAGCCGTCCCCTTCTGGTATTTAGCATTTATACCGTCTCCGAAATTCTTTTTGGGATTATTACTCCAGAAATATTTATGGCCTGGGGGCTGGAACAGGGAGATGGTTTCACCTACATATTGATCTTGTTGGCTCTTATGTTCATTTCATATGGGGCTGGTTGGCTCAACTACTTCATTGGGCTTCGGTTCAGGAAAATCCCTTTCATTAAGAAATTGATAGACCGGAGACTGAGTAAGTATATGGTTTATCTGAAGCAATACGGTGCTTTTCTCATCATTGTGGCCGCGGTTACTCCACTTCCCTTTGCAGCCATTTGCCTGCTAGTGGGGTCTGCTAACTACAGTACCCGAAAGTTTCTGTTGTACAGCCTGTTCAGGCTGGGACGCTTCATGGTATATGGATACATCGTTTGGGGGGCGGGGCAACTATAGTTGTGCTACAACAAGGATATTCTATTAATAAGGTCTGACTTGTGCCTCTTACTTACGGGCAGACGCTTCTCCCCTATTTCCAGATAACTTTCACCAATTACCGTAATGTGTTGCAGGTTCACCAAGTAACTTCGGTGTACACGAACAAACAAATTGGGATCAAGCCTACTCTCAATTGACTTAAGGGTTGATGGCAAAAGAAACCTTTTCTCAGCGAGGTTCACGTAGCAATAATTGTCATAAGCTTCGGCCCATTGAATGTCGTGTTGTGACAGTTTTACAAGTTTTCCATTGGCCTTTACAAATAAGTTGTCTTCCTTTAACTCCTTCGCCTTGGGCACCGTTTTATTCTCAACATTGGTATTGTACAATGCTATTTCAATAGTACCTCTGATTTCACTGTCTTCAAAAGGCTTTACTATAAAGCCTGAGGGGCCAAGCTTCTTTACCTTGTTTAGGGTATCATCGTCAGTATAGGAGGTGATGAATATAAAGGGAATACCAAATTCCTTTTTAATAATATCTGCCAACATAATACCGTCTATTGCGCCCTTTATATTAATGTCTAAAAGAGCGATATCTGCTTTGTTTTTTCTTAAAGTGGCTACGCAATCGTCTGCGTTGTCCAGCACCTTAATTACTTCATACCCGAGGTTCTCCAGCGTCTGTGCAAGATCATCTGCTATCAACGGTTCATCTTCTACTACAATCACTTTTTTTGCCATCATTCTTCTTTTAAAATTTCTACTTCGTTGAGTACCACTTTAGATACCGCACCATTGTCATTGTACACTTCAAGGTCTCCTTTGAATATGCGCAAAAGAGACTTCACAATACTCAGGCCAAAGCTTGCTTGTTTTTCTGCAAGTAAGTCTTCAGGATACCCATCTCCGTCGTCTCTTACAATAATGAGTAAAGTGCTCTCATCTTGTTCTACCTCTACATAGACCTCACCTTGTTCATCTTCTTCAAATGCGTATTTGAAACTATTGGTAACCAACTCATTTACTATAAGACCGATAAATATGGCTGCATCTACCTTCATCCAGATGGAAGGAATGCGCTGCTGAATGGTGATCATGTGCTCATTCCCCATACTGGTAGAAATATTGGATAGCAACTGCTGCATAAACTCTTGTAGATCTACCTTGCTAAAGCTATCTTCCTTATACAGTTTTTGATGAATGAGCGCTATGGTCCTTACCCTTCCATATGCCTCAGAAAGCGCAGTTTTTGCTGCCTTGTGCTGTACATTATTGGATTGCAACTTCAGCAGACTTGATACTACCTGGAGGTTGTTTTTAATACGATGGTGTGATTCCTTGGCCAGTGCCTTTATTTCAATTAACTGATCTTCAATTACGGCATTCCTCTCTGACAGCTTAAGGTTTTTCATTCGGATTTGCCAGAGCAAAATCACTGTAAATACTGATACCAAAACCACCAGAGTAAAACCAATAATCAGGGTACGTGATCGGTTCAACTCCAGCTGTCTTTCGGTTTCCAGATTCGCAATTATGCGCTCACTATCGTCTATCCTCAGTCGCTGCTCAACAATATCCACGCGAGCCTTTCTTCTAACGTCGAGCAAACTGTCTTTAAACTCTGCATATCTGTGAAAGTAATTAAGCGCCTTCCCTTTCTCTCCGTATGCCTCGTAGTACTTTGATATAGCCAATAAGCCTTTCAATATGCCGTCGGCGTAGTTCTTCTTCTTTGCCAATAAGAAACCCTGATCTATACAGGTTTTAGCCGAGTCAAACAGGTTTACGGCTATTAAATACTCTCCAAGGTTTAGTAAGTCATAGGTCTCAGAGAGCTTTCTGAATTGCCCGCTCCCATTACGTTGGCTTAAGTGGATATAGTAGCCTGCCGAATCGATGTTACCCTGCGCCAAATAAAGACTTGCCAGATTGTTAAAAAAATGATCGCCTTCAAACTTTTGTTTTCGCGCCGCATGCAGCCCCTTATGATAGTAGTACTTTGCCAGGGATGGTCTGTGCAGCTCGCGATAAGTGGCTCCAATGTTTAGGAAGTCTATTAATAGATCCGATTTTCTTTGATGCAGCGAATCATAGGTCAAGGTTTTCTTATAATAGTCTAAGGACGTTTCATGATCTCCCACCTGACCAAGCAGCAAGGCTATGTTATGCCTTATTGTGTTGCTCATGGCGCTGTCCTTCATTCTTTGGTATAGGTTGAGTGACTCTATATAAAACTCCATTGAGTTTGCATACTCTCCCATTACTTCATACAGAACAGCAACATTTCCTAAGGCGTATGCCGTGCCATCATAGTAGCGAACATCTTTTGAGAGCCTTAGGGCTTCCTGAGCGTATTGAAGACCTTCGGCTGGATCCACTTCAAGATACTCCCATGCCAAATCGTTCAACAGGTCAACCCTGGTGATTTCTGTTTGATCCACAAGAAGCGCACTTTTTATGGAATCTATAACAGACTGTCCCGAGGCGCAGATTGCACTGCCCATACCCATAATACCAAGGAGAAAAATGAGCCTTATCCTACACATTTAAACAACTAAAGTACGGTTGTCATGTTACAGAGAGTGATCCTTTTAGCGAATGACAATATTCTTTGCGTTAATGACCAGTAAAAGGGAAATTCGCAGCCATATTTCAGATGCCTTCAACCAATAATTTAATCAGCGAGTCTCTTGAAGCCTCAGAAAATCACCCTGAGAGCATAGAAGACGGTCAAATAGAAATATTTGGTGCCAATGAGCACAACCTTAAGAACATTAACATTACCATCCCGCGTAATGCACTTATTGTTTTTACGGGGTTAAGTGGTTCTGGAAAGTCATCGCTTGCCTTTGACACTATATATGCTGAAGGACAGCGTAGGTACATGGAAAGCTTCAGTGCCTATGCCAGACAGTTTATGGGTAATCTGCAGCGACCCGATGTAGAAAAAATAAACGGGCTAAGCCCTGTAATTTCTATTGAGCAAAAGACCGTTAGCAAAAACCCAAGATCTACCGTAGGAACCATTACAGAGATATATGACTTCCTACGCCTGCTTTACGCAAGGGTGGCCGACCCATACTCTTATGTGACGGGAAAGAAAATGGTGCGGTTTACTGAAAATGAAATCTTTGATCTTATTGAAGACAAATACCAGGGAAACAATATAAACCTTCTTGCTCCACTTATTAAGGGTAGAAAAGGGCACTATAGAGAGCTTTTTGAGCGCTATAGAAAAAGTGGTTTTACCAAAATGCGTATTGATGGTGACATCCAAAACCTGGAACCTAAAATGCAGGTAAGCAGGTATCAGATACACGATATTGAATTGGTGGTTGACCGCATTAAGGTAAGTGAAAAATCAAAAGACCGTTTGAGAGAATCCTTAAAGATTGCTCTTAAGGAAGGAGACGGTCTTATTATGATTCAGCCCGCAGATAGCACTGAGGTACATGCCTATAGTAGAAATCTAATGTGTGTTGACAGTGGGATTGCCTATGACGAACCCCAACCAAATACCTTTTCCTTTAACTCGCCCTACGGTTATTGCGGCAAATGCAGAGGGGTAGGAAACACTTATCAGTTTAATATCGATGCCATACTGGGCTCGGCATCTGCTACGGTTGATAAAGCATTGATTGCTCCCTACAAGCAATTTCTGGATGCCACCACGCTGAATGGCATTAAGACGATACTCAAAAACCATAAACTAAAGGCCAGTACCAAAGTAAGCGAAGTACCTAAAGAAGTAATGGATGAGATTCTTTATGGCTCTCCTGACCTCAACATAGACTTTGGATATTACTCTCAAAACTCCAACTATACAGGACTCATTGGCTACTTTGAACAATGCCTTACCAATGGCTGGTATAAGGAGTTTATAGAAATTCTTCAAGGCTTCTCAGTTTATGGTCCATGTCCTGAATGCGAAGGAAACCGTCTGAAGAAGGAATCACTCCATTTTAAAATTGACAATAAGCATATCGGTGAAGTGGGTAACCTGCAGCTGGATAAGTTTTATGACTGGGCCGATAGCATTGAAGATAACGTGAGCCCCAACCAACAGGTAATTGCTCACGAGATATTAAAAGAAATAAAAGGCAGAACTCAGTTTCTACTGAATGTGGGACTGAACTACTTATCACTTTTCAGGCCCTCCTATTCACTTTCAGGAGGTGAGGCACAACGTATCAGGCTTGCCACCCAAATAGGTTCTCAACTTACCAACGTACTCTATATTTTGGATGAGCCGAGCATTGGTCTCCACCAAAGAGACAACGAACGCCTTATTGACTCTCTAAAGGAGTTAAGAGATGTGGGCAACAGTGTGTTGGTTGTAGAGCATGATAAGGACATGATGATGGCAGCTAACTATGTGGTGGACCTGGGCCCGGGAGCTGGCATTAATGGTGGCGAGATTGTAGCTGAAGGTACTCCAACGGCCTTTATGAAGCAGAAGTCACTTACTGCTGACTACCTTTCAGGGGCGCGGCAAATTGAAGTTCCCAAGAAACGTAGAAAAGGAAATGGCAATCAGGTAGAGCTGAAAGGTGCCACAGGGAATAATCTCAAGGGAGTACATTTAAAACTTCCGTTAGGAAAGCTCATTTGCGTTACAGGAGTGTCGGGAAGCGGTAAATCCAGTCTAATTAACGGTACGCTGTATCCACTGCTAAAAAGGGAATATTATAGGTCTAATGCTCCCGTACTTCCTTACAAGAGCATCTCAGGTTTGGAACATCTTGATAAGGTAATTGAAATTGATCAATCTCCTATTGGTAGAACTCCAAGATCCAACCCTGCCACTTATACAGGTGTATTTACTGAGATTAGAAATCTCTTTGCCATACTACCTGAATCAAAAATCAGGGGGTATGCTCCGGGAAGGTTCTCTTTTAATGTGAAAGGGGGGCGTTGCGAAGAATGTGGTGGAGGTGGAATGAAGCTCATTGAAATGAACTTCCTACCTGATGTATATGTAAACTGTCCCAGTTGTTTAGGCAAGCGCTATAACCGACAAACACTTGAAGTACGGTACAAGGGGCACAGCATTAGCGATGTTCTTGAAATGCCTATTGAGCTGGCTGCTGACTTTTTTGAAGCAATTCCGAAGATAAAGCGAAAGCTTGATGCCCTTAATAATGTGGGCTTGGGTTACATAAAGCTAGGCCAATCGTCAACTACGCTTTCGGGTGGCGAAGCACAAAGGGTAAAACTGGCGACAGAGCTCTCTAAAAGGGATACAGGAAATACTTTTTACATTCTTGATGAGCCTACTACCGGGCTACATTTTGAGGACATTAGAATCCTGATGCAGGTAATTGATAAACTGGTGGACCGAGGCAATAGTGTTCTTATCATAGAACACAATCTGGATGTGATCAAATTAGCTGATCATATCATAGACCTGGGACCTGAAGGTGGAGATCAGGGAGGCACCATTCTGGCAACCGGTACTCCTGAAAAAATTGCCGCCAATACCAAGAGCCATACCGGAAGATTCTTAAAACTGGAGTTATAAAAAAAGCCTTCGATGCATAAGCATGAAGGCTTTCCAAGTCAGTTAGGTCCCCTATTTACTTTTTCTCGTCGTCTTCACATTTGCCTTTAACCTGACAACAGCCAGGTAATACGTCAAAGGCAGCTTTATCGGCCTTCATCTCATCAGCATCATATCCCAGCTTGGTAATCTTAGTACGAATCTCATCCAGTGTAATTTGCTTGGGGTTGTACTTTACATTGATTTCAGCAGCTTCCAAATCGAAAGTAACTCGCTTAATTCCCTTTTCGTAGATGAGCCCGTTTCTAATTCTATCCTCACATTCCGTACAAATGATGGTACTCTTAATAGTTTGAGTTAAGGTTTTAGCATAGGCCACAACGCTTACAAAGAGTAAGCTGGCAATTCCGATATTTCTAATTGTTGTATTCATGATATTGTGTTTAATAGTTGTCTAAAATTAAAAAATAGTGTACCTGACCCCAAGATAGGCCATACGGCCATAAATAGGCGCCCATACATTAGATGCATCAAATTCAGTTCCAAAGGGATCATTGGCAGAAATGATAGGGTTTTCCTGAGTAAATCCAGTAAGATTTTCACCACCCAGATATACTTCAAATGCCTTCTTTCTATAAGTTACCTGGCCGTTTACCCTCCAAAATGATTCAGGTTCTTGAAAGTCTTCAGCATAAATATGGTCTGACACTCTACCTGGTTGCAAATGCAGTGCAGTAATGTCAAAACTCCAATTGCCATTGAGAGTAGTGTAACCAAGGTTAGATAAGAATTTACCCGTGGCCACAAAGGGAACAGAGGTAAGTCCATTTCTAATGAAGGTGGTTTTCACATCTTGCCACTTGTATGAAACGCGTGCATCAAGCCCCCTGAGTAATTCGTAGTTTATTTCCATTTGTGCAACAGAGGCATAAGACCTTCCTGCCATGTTGTAAAAGAGCATAAACCGACGGTCGTAGTCCATGTCCATCACTAGCATGTTGCTAAACTCCGTATGGTACACATCCCAGGTAATGGATGCATCACGGTCTTGGAATATAAAGTTCCAAGCCAAACTCGTTCCCAGGTTCCAGGCTTTCTCCTGAGAAACCTCGTTGGGTAATATGAGTTTTCTCTGGTTTACTAAGGCCCGTGCATTGTCTACAAATACATTAGGAGTTCTCTGACCCGATCCACTTGCCAAGCGCCAGGTAAGGTTTCTTTTCAGCTTGTAGCGGATATGAAGCCTGGGAGTAGCAATCCATCCAAAGAGGTTATTATAGTCAATCCTTCCGCCTGAAATAAATGTAAAGCGCTCATTGGGCGAGTAAGTATACTCTGCAAATGCACCACCAGCTATCTCAGTCCGTTCTCTTAGCATCGGATCTCCGCCATTGAAGTTGTCCAAGAGAGACTCATCATAATCATCAATGAAAAAGCCCCCTCCGAGTTTCATGAGATGGGCTCTATTGATAAACTTATCCTGGAAAATGACATTGCTATACCAATAAGTATTCTCACCTGTGTACTCCTTAAGACCGTAAGCGCCTTCTTGCTTGTAATAAGAAAACTTATTGATGAAGCCTATACTACGGTCAGGGCGCTCATCGGTTGGTAGCACTCCAACTTTGGCATACGCTTTAAACCGGTCTTGCGCTACATCAATTCCCCAGGGTTGACTATTGTTAGCAGGAGCTTGAGGATCAAAACCCAATTGACCGGATATACGGTCCTCGGTAAAAAACTCAACTCCAAATTGGCTTTCAATTTTGTCGTTGTAAAACATCCAACGGTTTGTACCTGATAGGTGGTTTATTTTGGGAACATCTAAAAAACCGTCTCCGTTGGCATCAACATCTCGCTGAAAGCTATTTGCATGTAACATTAACAAGCTGCTGAGCTTCTCACTAACCTCAAAGGTGGCATACATGGATGCTTCAGGCCTTCCCAGACTGTTTAAGTAGGCATTGAAATGAAACTTTGGTGCCATCATAGGGTTTTGCAGCTGCACATTGATTTGGCCTGTAATGGACTCATAACCATTAATGACACTACCTACTCCCTTGGCTAGTTGAATGGAATGAATCCATGGCCCGGGTATAGATGTTAATCCGTAGGAAGAAGCCAGGCCTCTGATCTCAGGTATATTCTCAAGAGTAATGAGTGAATACACCCCATCCAGGCCTAATAAACGGATACGTTTTGCTCCGGTTACGGCATCAGAAAAATTGACATCTACTGATGGGTTGGTTTCAAAGCTCTCTGAAAGATTGCAACAGGCCGCCTTTCTTAGCTCTTTGGTACTAATGTTTTCTACCTGAATAGGCTCCAGTGAAAGTACTTCCTTGCTATTGTTCTTTTCTACAATTTGAACCCCTTCTCCGGTAATGAGCCCTTCTTTCATAAACAAAGTGGCTCCGTTCACGAGTTCATCCTTGTGAAGTTTTAGTGTGGTATACCCCAAATAGCTAATGATAAGGGTATCATACTCTTTTGTACTGAGTATGCTGAATTTGCCATTTACATCTGTGTATTCCACGTCGGAATTGTTTCCTTGCCAATACACATAGGCGGCAATGATGGGCTCTTTGGCTCCATCGCTCTTTACGGTAGCGCTAAAGTTTATTTGTGCACTAAGCGTTGTTGAGAGTAAAAAAAATATGCTTAAAAATGTATAGTTCATGATTGATTGATAAAACCATTAAAAAAACGTGTGGAGTTATTTTAAGGCAAACCCTGAGCGGACAGGGCATTCAATCATGGTCTAACATCTAAAACAGGAAAACAAAATATGGATGGGTTTTCCCCTATCAGGTGGTTTGGTACTTGCCGGGGTAATTTGAACCCTTGTCTGTGGTTCTGCTATGTAAGAACTGTTTCCTGCTAAGAAGTCCAAGTTTACAGAAGCAAAACTCACCTCATTTGAAGAACCCTGAATAAGTTCAGTGATGCTTTGCTCAACAATCAGTACTTCATCTGTACAACAATTGGGGTTTTGACAAAAGCCCATGTCATGACCTTCGCCTTTATCAGCATGTTCCAGGCAAGAAGGTAGCTCCTTCTCTGCCATACAACAGCTCACTTCCTCGTTGTTGAGAAATGCTTCCTTGGCAATGCAGGCCCTTTTGTGATAGGTCCATCCCATTGAAGCTACTAACACCAAGGGCATCAGCAACATTGAAGCGATATATGAACTCAGCTTTCTCAAGAGAGTACAAAAATATACATGTATACTAAGGCTACCAACTCGACCGCATTAACAAGTTGCTAATTCCTGTTAAGTGGGCGCCTGTTGTAGAATACTACGGCAGGAACCACGAGGTTGATTTGGATAGTTTTTACTTTGCGCCTATGAATGTAAAGGACGAATTGAAGTACGGGTTCTGGATGGCCTTTGTCCTCTTTATTTGGTGGGTTGTAGAGTATCTTATGGGTTTCCAGACTACGAAGCTGGAACACTTGAGTACATCGGTAATGCTCTCGAATCTTGCGGTACTTGGGCTGGGGCTTTACCTTACTCTTAATAATACCAAATCCAAAATGAGTGCTAGCGATTTGAGCTTCGGTGGGCTTTTCATTTCCGGTGGTGTGGCCCTCATTGGAAGTTCTATTCTTATTTATGGTCTCTCTATTCTTTTCTACAAGATTGTAAACCCAGATTGGGTGGCTACAATGACTGAGGCTAACTTGAAGCTATTGACTGAGGCTCCTGATGCTGAACGACTGGCTGAGTTGAAAGAGGGATATGCAGCCCAATATGGAGCGGGTAGTATGGGCTTGATGAATTTCTCTCGAATGGTAATGTTTGGATTGTTTATTCTTTCAATTGAAGCCTTCGTGGTATTAAAAAGTGGAAAAACTGCTTAGGAAGCTTACAGCCCCTACCCTTTTGGTAGATTTAAATAGAGTGCGCAATAACATCTCAAGGATGAAAGCGAAGGCTGATGCCAGCCAGGCGCTCCTGCAACCACATTTTAAAACGCATCAATCTCTTGGCATTGCAGCCGAATACATTAATCAGGGAGTTCACGCCGCAACCGTGTCATCCCTGCAAATGGCCCAATACTTTGCGGATGGTGGATGGAAACGCATTCATTTGGCATTGCCCATAATTCCGGGCCAAGAAAATATTACCAGAGCAATTGCACAAAAGTGTGCACTTACCTGCAATGTTTCACGACCTGAACATGTTACTACACTTACCGATACTTCCATAGAAGGAGTGTATATTGATATAGACAATGGATATGGAAGAACAGGAATCAGAGTGGACAATATCAGGGCCATCTGCGCTTTGCTGAGTGCGATTGATAAAGCGGGACTTACGTTCAAGGGGTTCTACTACCACAATGGAAACAGCTATGGTATGGATAGCCCCAAAACGATAGTAAAAAACCATGAGGCTGCCTTGGGTAGAATGAGGTACCTCCAAAATGGACTCGGAAGGTCTTCAACTCTCATGCTGGGAGACACTCCTTCATGTTCATTGGTTTCTGACTTTAATGAGGTAGATATTGTGAGTGCTGGCAACTACATCTTTTATGACCTTATGCAATATAATCTTGGCAGCTGCCAGTTAGAAGATATTGCTGTTTGTATGGCTTGTCCGGTAATAGAGAAGAATGACTATCGCCAAACCGTAGTAGTACACGGAGGGGCTGTACACTTTTCAAAGGAAATGATAACAAAGGGGGGAAATTCATCCTTTGGAAGAGCTGTTGAGCTTAATTATGATGAATGGAAAACGAATGATATTGGCTCACTCATTTCTATTTCACAAGAACATGGAACTATTTCTCTTGACGAAAAAAGCTTCAAACAGGTCAAAATAGGCGACTTCATTGGAATTCTCCCTGTTCACTCCTGTCTTACAGCCGACGCTATGGGAACATATTTAAGCACTTCAGGTGTTTCCATTTCAATGATGTAGGATTTGGTTCACATCATTTAACAAGCTAAATCGTTTTCTTTGTGTTTAGCCCTAGTAAGTATTCCGTTATACGTGAAAAGAAAAAAAATGAAATTGAGATATACTGCGATAGTCCTGGTTCCAATCCTACTTGGTGCGGCCTGGGCTTTTTCAAAAAGTACCGTAAAAGAAGCTCCCTTTAAAAAGGACGAGGCTCTTTTAACCAGAATTATTGCCGACATTCTCGAACATGGTCATTACAGCCCTAAGAAGCTCAATGACGAAACATCTGCCAGTGCTTTTGACAAGTACATGGAGACCCTGGACTACAACAAGCAATACTTCCTTAAAAAGGATTATGACGCTCTTTCCAAACACAGGAAATCATTGGACAATGAATTGAAAAGTCAGAATCTCGATTTTTATTTCAAGGCCACTGAATTGTTTAACAAGCGATTGGCTGAAGTAGAAGAACTTTCAACCAGCTTGTACGACACTCCCTTTGACTATACCGGAAAGGAGAAAATTGAAACCGATCCTGAGAAAAGAGATTACTTTAAAACTGAAAGTGCTAGAGCCAAGTACTGGCAACAATACGCCAAGTACATGACCATGAACAGGCTTGCTAACAAAATTGAAAAGCAAAATAAAAGCAAGAAGCAAGCTGAGAAAAAGGGGGAAGATTTTGAAGAAAAATCGATGGAGGAACTGGAAGCCGAAAGCCGCAAACAAGAAAAGAAAGCACTGGCTACCAGGTTTAAACGTCGTAAAGAAGTAGACGATGAAGACCAATTCTCATTCTTCATCAATAGCATTGCTGAGGCCTTTGGACCTCACTCACAGTATTTCCCACCACAGGAAAAGGAAAACTTTAATATGCGGATGACAGGGCGCCTGGAAGGAATTGGTGCTCAACTGCAAAAGGAAAATGAATACATCAAGGTAGTTTCTATTGTACCTGGAAGTGCTTCATGGAGGCAAGGGGAACTCAAAGAAAACGACCTGATTTTAAAAGTGGCTCAGGGCGATGCAGAGCCTGTTGATATAGTGGATGCTCCTATGAAGGAAGCCATCAGCATGATTAGAGGTCCCAAGGGGACAGAAGTACGCCTAACCGTTCAAAAGCCAGAAGGTGAAATAGTAGAAATTCCGATTGTAAGGGATGTAGTAGTACAGGAAGAAACTTATGCTAAATCGGCTCTGATTGAAAACAGCAAAACGAAGCATAAAATAGGTCTGATTTACTTGCCAAGCTTCTATTCAAAATTTGGAGCGAAGTCTGGAAGAACCAGCTCTGATGATGTTCGCCAGGAGGTGGCCCGCCTTAAGGGACTGGGTGTGGATGGTATTGTACTGGACTTGAGAAGCAATGGCGGTGGATCATTGCAAGATGCCATTGACATGGCCGGTCACTTTTTTGAGAAAGGACCTGTTGTACAGGTAAAAGACGAAGGACGTCCTCCAAAAGTGTACTCAGACAGAAATCAAAACGTAGCCTATAGCGGCCCTATGATTGTTATGGTGAACAATTTCAGTGCTTCAGCCAGTGAGATTCTGGCAGCGGCCCTGAAAGACTACAACCGCGCTGTAATTGTGGGAAATCACACTTTTGGCAAGGGTACAGTTCAAACCATGACTGACCTGAACCGCTATGTGGGTGAAGACGACAACCCAAGCCGGGAGTTGGGCTCATTTAAATTTACTATCCAACAGTTTTATCGGGTAAATGGAGCTTCTACTCAACTCAAGGGAGTACATCCGCATATTTACCTGCCTAATCCTTATGGATACATGGAGGCCGGAATAGAGTCTTATGACAACGCCTTGCCTTGGGATTCAATTAAGGCGGTAGGTTATAATGCCTTTCCTGCCAGAAAACTAGGAGTTGATGATCTGGCAAAAAGTAGTAAGGAACGTATTAATAAAAGTGATGTATTTAAAGCAGTAATAGCCAATAACGCGCTCTATAAAAAAGAAAGAGAAATCACTACCGTAAGCCTCAACCTGGATACCGAATTGGCCGAGCGTGAAGAAATTAAAGAGCGTAATAAGAACTTCAAGGAGCTATTTACTGCGAACGAAGACATCAGTATCTCAAGTTTACAGGAGTTTAAGCCTGAGGAAGAAGAAGACGTTATTAAGGAGAAGAAGGAACGTTGGGAGAAACAACTTTCAGAAGACTACTACCTCGATGAGACCATTCAAATTATGGAGGAAATGATTGCTCGCAAATAACTAGTGTGTGATAAACTTTTTCATGAGTTCATCTCTATAGGCATTGCTTAAGGGTAACTCGTGTTCAAGCACTTTTACAAACGAGCTGCCAAAACCTGAAACCTTCTCAAGGTTTACGGTATAGCTACGATGTACCTGTAAGAAGTTCTTTTTAGGAAGCTTGGGGGTTATATCCTTCAAAGTGCTTCTCACTAAATGCTTTTTGGCGGTGGTATGGAGCTCAACGTAATTGCCACTGGCCTTCAGAAAACAGAGTTCGCCAAACATGATTTTCACGTAAGTGTGGTCGTCTTTAATGAAAAAGAAATCTGCAAAAATCTCTGCTTCACCTTCCTGGATACTTGGCCGCTCCCGCTCATTAAAATTGGCCAGAGCGCATTCTACCGCGGTATATATATCGGTTTTTTCAAAGGGCTTGAGCAGGTAGGCATAAGGATTGAGCTTTACCGCCTGCTGCACCGTTTTCTCATCGCCATGTGAGGTAAGGAAAATAAAAGGTATCTCGTAACTCCGTTTTATCTGCTCGGCCAGCCAAATTCCATCTTTGTCTCCCTTTAGCCTAATGTCTAAAATAGCCAAATCGGGCTTTTCCCGGTTGATGGTTTCCAGTGCCTTTTCTGCACGTACCTCAATTCCTATCACGTCATACCCCAATCCGTACAATACTTCTCGAAGACTCTCAGCAATAATTAGCTCGTCTTCAACTAGTAAGATTCTTACCTTGTGACTCATGATGTTTAAATGAATTTGGGTTTTCTAATGTGAATTGCAACTTGAATATGGTTCCCTTATCTGTATAGAACTGGCTCTCGCCGTCCAACTGACGCACTAATGTGTTTACCAACCTCACTCCCAGTGAATCGCTCCTCTCAATATCAAAATCTGCGGGTAAGCCCACACCATTGTCTTCCACCTTAAGCATAAACTTACCGCTCTCCAGCTCTTTAAGTAAAATTTGAATTTCTGCATTTTCAGAGCTCTTAAAAGCGTATTTCAGCGTATTTGAAACCAGCTCATTGATAATAAGCCCTAAGGGTATTGCCACATCCATATTAAAGGCCACATCATCGCAATTCAATTTAATTCTTGGCTGCTCTCCCCCACCACTATAGGTTATGAGCAAGGTTTGCATTAGGTCTTCAATATAATTTCTAAAGGGTAGGGTAGAAAAGTTATTGGTTTGGTAAAGTTTCTGGTGGATTAAGGCCATAGACTTCACCCTGTGCTGACCTTCTACAATTGCTCTTTTCAACTCTTCATCTGTAGAGCGCTGTGCTTGTAATTCAAGCAGGCTGGATATTACCTGCAGGTTATTTTTAACCCTGTGATGAATTTCTTTGAGCAGGGCTTCCTTTTCGGCCAGTGAATTCTCAATGATTCGCTTCTGCAGGGCTACCTCATGATTTACCAAAGCCAAGTGCCTTTCTCTTTGTCTTTTTTGGTAATAAGCCACATACACCAAGATAAGCGACAAAACGGTAAAGGCCAAAACAATGCGAAAGAGCATGGCTTGATTCTTCCTCTTCTCAAGCTCCTTAGAATTAATTCTATTCAAAGTCTGATGCTTCCGAAGTTCTTCATCTTTTATATCCACTTCATAAGCTGCCTGTAATGCCAAGGCCTTTCGTTCATCATCTTTCTCTGTAATGAGCTCATCAAGCATTACAGCATTTTCAAAATATACAGTAGCACTATCAAGTTGTCCCAGCCTTTTAAAGGCAAGTCCCTTCAGTCTATAGCTTCTTACCAATGGCTTTGTCAGTTCAAGCTTTCTGGCAAGCCCAATAGCATCATTGGCATGTAGCAGGGACTTATCACTTTGATTGAGCTGCAAATAGAGTTCAGCCAAAGTATTGCATGTGGCTACTGCGGTGGTGTAATTCTTAATTCGTATGCTATAGTCAAGAGCCTTTTCAAGCAGCGGCACAGCCAAACTGTACTCGTGCTTCTGTTTAAAAAGCACCTCAGCCCTATTGCCACCAACAAGTGCCAGGAAAAAGGAATCGTACAGTGTAAAGGTTTTATCCAGTAACTCCCTTTGTATAATGGTTTCTGCCTTATGAAAGTAGTTTAATGCACTATCAGCTTCTTTCATCTTGTCGAAACAAAGGCCAATATTGTTGACATAAATGGCTTTTGACCTTACGTGCCCCTGCCCCCTGCAGCGGTCTATTAAATCTCTGTAAATACCAATTGACTTGTTGTAACTTCCAATAGTTAGGTACAGCTCTCCCAACACTTCGTCGTCCAAAACGTACCGGGACTCTCCGAGATACTCCCTGGCAAATGCCTGAAAAATATGATGCGTTTCCAGGGCCTTTTCGTAGGCCTGTAACTTCATGTATGAATCCCTTAAATGGAAATAGACCCTTCCAGAGTCAACAGCTGACAAGGTATACCCTCCGGTAAGTACTTGATTCAATCTAAAAATGGTGGTTTCACTTTTTCCAAGAGAATGTGACGCAATGCCCCAGGCTATCCCGGCATCTTTAGCTACATCCAGGTTGCCCAGGCTGTCAGCTTCACTTTTTAGCTTAGCCAACTCCTGCTCAAAAGAATCTAAGTTGCGATGACCATTAGAATAAAAATCAGAGATAAGATTGTCTGGTCCTTCTAAAACAGGAAGGGCAAAAGAATGCGTAGCACAAAGGGAAAATACCAATACTACGACCATGCACGGCCAGTTCGCCGAACACGTTGTCATACACCTTAAAACCAAATAATCGAAAGCTAGATGCCGCTAAATTAGTCGATCTGAAAGAAAGGGTACCTATTGTTTCAATATTATACGGGGAGTGCACGTTATAAGCCTGTAAATTTGCTATATGCACAGGTTTCTATTAACTAGCATTCTAATTCTGCTCTTGCCAACAGGGCTTACCGCTCAAAATATGCTGTGGAGCACCCCACAAAAAATTACCAGCCGCACCTACTTCACCAACATTATAGGCCAAAACCAAAACGGGCTCTATTATTTCCAAACTTCAAAAAGTGAAAGAAACAGGCATATTTTGATTACCGCGCTCAGGCATGATATGAAACTCAAAGGCAGGAATGAGTTTCTGAACAGTTCAAAAGAAAGCCTGGAGAAGATTGTCCTTTTTGACAATTGGCTGGCCATGCTGTACTCTGTAAGAGATAAAAAGGCAGATAAGATTAGTCTCTATGCTAAAATGCTTGACCCGGATCTTAAACCCATAGGAGAAGATAAGCTGATATTCACCAAAAACACCAATGACCTAAGAACTGACTTCTTTGATGTAATTACTTCAAGAGACCGTAAGGAGGTTATGGTAATGATAGCGTCATCCAACGACTCCATGCACAACAACCTGCAGTTAATATTGCTGGACAACAACTGTAACATTAAGAAGAAAGACAAGCTGCAGATAGACTTGGATGAGGACTTTGAGTTGAAACGTGAAATGCTCATTGATGGTACTTTCTTCGCAATGCTGAGCTATTCAAGAAAAGATGGACTCTTTAAAAAGCAAAAGCTTAAAATACTGGTTGAGAAATCACTAGACAGCAATAAACTGGTCCTACACGAGCTTTATGGAGACAATTTTCTAACAAATAAAGGCACCCTGAGCTACGACAATAGTTCGCGCTCTTTAAACTTTACTTCCTTCTACTACGCTGACGATACTACCAAACCAGAAGGCTTTTACCAATACCATGTATCAACTGTAAAAGACAGTGCCAATGAACGAAAGCTGGTGTTTAACCCTATGTTCATGAACGAAGTCTTTGGAAGGGCAAGGAGTACCAGTGATTTAAAGACTCTGTATTTTATGAAAGCGGTAAAGCGTAGTGATGGTGGCGACATCTTTATATGCGAACGCAAAGAGATTGATGAGCAGCAACTTGACGATGTTTCCATTTACGGAGTTCAAAGCTCCTATGTGCGATACTATTACTACTTCTATGAAATATCAGTATTGTCTGTAAATCCCGATGGCTCAATAGACTGGCACAAGATCATTAAGAAAGAACAGATTTCCCTGAATGATGAAGGCTATTACTCTTCCTTTGGAGTACAGGTTTTGGACAAAAAGCTATGCCTTATTTACAATGATCTGAGTAGAAAGTCAAGCAACATAATGCTATACCAGGTAAAACCTACTGGACAGAGCGATGGCGACATCTTCATTAAAGGTGGAGATCTTGATGGATACGCTATACCCAAGGAATCTATTCAGGTATCCTCAAATGAGCTACTTGTTCCTGTGATTAAGCTTAGAGAAGGCTTTACCATCCTCAAGCTTCAGTACTAGAAAACACTCCCTAACACGGCGTTTATTTACGACATCTATTGTGCCTAAAATCAGGTAATGCCACTGGTATGTCTGGATCTCTTGCGCCCCCTTCTTATTTCTCTGTTACGAGCTCTGAGCCAAATTGTGTGTCTGACAATTAAGTAGCGCTGGCTCGCAGCACAAAACAGCCAAGAAAGGTCTGCTACTTATACGTGCACACGAATACAAAAAAAAGCCAGGTTGAACAATCAACCTGGCTTCCATATGTTTAAGAATATTCTTCCTACTAGCGCACAATACTAAATGACCTTGTAGTGGAACGCTCATCGCTAACAATTTCTAAGTAGTACATACCGCCAGAAAGCGATTCTACCGGAATTGTGAATTGTCCTTGCTCAATGACATTGATGTTTTGTACGAACATTTCATGTCCAAGCACGTCAATAATCCTTAACTCTCCATCTAAGTCTTTAGAGACGGTAAGTTTCACATTGAGCAGGTCTTTGGTTGGGTTAGGGTATAATTCCAACTCGTCAAGTCCATCAATTTCATGAATGCTTATGTCTTTTTCTACCACTATGGTACGTACTACCTGAGTAGCCGTATTTCCTGAACGATCAGTTGCATCATAGTAAACATAGTAAGTTCCAACAGTGCTTTCATCTACTGTACCGCTAATAATAAGGTCGGTATCATCATAGTAGTTGTCAGTAATATCGGCACTATCTTCCTTATACACGTCCTTGTTTTGAGTTAGGGTAATGTTGGCAGACCCTCTAAGCGTAATCACCGGAGCTTCTCTATCAAGTACTTCTACATCTCTTTCGGCAGTAACAGAAGCGTTACCAGAGTTGTCATATGCCGTGTAATATACCTTGTAAGAACCTACTCTGAAGGTATCTACTTTTACTGCCACGGCTATCAATGACGTTACATCTCCATCAATGTTATCAATTGCCGTTGCACCTGGATCAACAAAACTGGTGTATACATCCATCTCAAATGGATTATCTCCTAAAAGCGTAATTACGGGCGGAGTCTTATCACCCTGCACATCTACCTGACGAATCACTTCGTCCGCTTTGTTTCCAGAAGAGTCTGTTACATTGTAAGAAACCGTATACAGTCCAATTTTTGATGTGTTCACTTTGTTGTCCACTACAATCTTCGAAGTAATATTTCCATCGGCATTGTCAGTGGCTGTGGCACCTTGGTCCACATAGGTGTCTCCAAGTTCTATTGATATAATGCTTGGGCCTATGAGTGTAATTACAGGCTTCACTTCGTCCTTACCTACTATTACTCTATAATCTTCAAACTCACCAAAACGATTGGAACCACAAGGATTATTGGCATCTATTCCAAGACTGGTACCAACACGAAGCCTGGTAGGACCTGAAAGCGCTGACTTAGGCACTTTGAAAGAACGTACGAAATCAGATGAGTCTGACGAAGTGATAGTCACTACCTCTTCATTAGGGTCTGTAAAATCACCATCCTGATTGTAATCTATCCAAACCTTTACATTGATTCTGGTAGTACTTGGAAGTCTAGAAATGTTTACGGTCTCAGTTCCGCCTTGAGTAAGTTTAGTACTTGAAGTTTGGCTATAGTCTCTATATAAGTCCACTCCCACAGTACTGCTGTTCTTTATGTCACCAAGCTCAAAGTAGGATATTCCCAATTCACTTTGAGGGGCATTTTGAACTATTGGAATACAGTATTCAAATACTATCACATGAAGGGTCTTCACTATGGAGTCGGCTCCAAATGAATTCGCTACATATAGTTTCACATCATAGGTATCAGGCTTATTGAACATTACTGAAAGCCTTGGCTCTGTATCACCTCCTTCAACAACTGAAAAGTCTGCTGGAATCGTTTTGTTCACTCCGGCAAAACTCCATCTCCATTCACCCGGGCCATTGCTCGAACGATCGGTAAAGGTTACAATATCAGTTGTAGACACCCTTTTTTGACTGGTAATAAACCTTGTTTTCGGCTTTCCAGTAGGTTCTAGAATGCGAATATTTTTGGTAAGAGAGTCGCTGAACTCACAAGCTTCTACTTTAAGCTCTACTTTGTATTTCCCTTTTGACAAATACGTATGGCTCGTATTTTCAAGGGTATCATCTACAGTACCGTCGTTGGTAAAGTCCCAGGAGTACTTCACATTTGGATTCTCCTTCTCGTCGGTCTTATTGTAGAAAAAGGCAACATTTCCTCCTGTATACGCCGTGTCTGGCAGATCAAAATCTATATCGGGTTCAGTGTACGGAACTGTACTCCAGTCTATAATAAACCCTCTGGCTGAATTGTTGAGCCCACTCGCATCGTGCTCGATAAACACATATCCTGAGGTGGCCACAAAAGTGCTTCCTATAGGATTATTGGTAGAAGTAAAGCCTTGGCCAGTATGGAAAGGAGTTCCCGAATTGTCAAATCCATCATAAATTCTAAGGAAGTCACCTCCACGATAGTCAAAGTCCTTTATTTCAAGACGTATTTCCTTGGCACAAGGTCGCAACCTAAACTCACAATCGCGAGAGAAGTAGATACTTCCTTCACCACCATCATCGGTAAGACGTCCACCTGGTGAGGCATCGTTGTAAGGGAACAAGCACATTGAGCGCCTGGTTTGCACCAAAATATAGCGGGTTTTAATTACCTTTTTACTGGAGCCCAGGTCATTGCTGGATACCAGAGTGATGGTATAATAACCGGGTTCAAAAAACAACACTTCAGGATTCCTACTGGTGTCTCCTGTTCCATTTACGTATTGGTATCGTGAGTCATCTCCTTTAATCTCCCATTTCCACTGATTAGGTCCCTGGGTAGAAAAGTCATAAAGAACGATTTCATCATAAATGTATACTGCCGAGTCACTGGCTTCAAATCGAGCCTTTGGTGGTGCCGTGGCCGAGTCAACCCTTACTATATGGTAAGCAGTATCGCTTCCCTTGCAGTTTCTTGCAATCAGGGCTATGGTATCAACTCCCTTCTTGTCAAATAGCACGGTAATTTTAGTATCCGAAGAATCATCTATTATTCCGTCGTTATCAATATCCCACAAGTATTCATTTCCAGTTCCCACAAGGGTTTTGTTTTCAAGGAACATGGCACTGTTTACGTAACCTACAGTATCGGCCAAAATCTTGGCAATAGGACGAATATTTGGAGCCGCCGACCATACAATCTTAAATCCGGCATCTTCAAACGTAGGCGTGGTTTCTACTTCAATAAGTACTGCACCCAAAACAGCTTTGAGGGCAGCGGGCTTTGAAGAACCTGTAAATCCTGATCCGGTATGGAGCGGTACTCTAACCCCTTCTGCTTCATTGTAGTCAAACACGCGAACAAAGTCTCCGTTTGCCATCGCGAATTCAGAAAAGGCAATGGTAATTGGACCTGAACAATCAGGCTTAATTACAAAAGAGCACTCTTCGGCACTTCCGTAGTCTCCATTGTCACCTCCTGAGTCATATAAAGTTCCCTTGAATAACGGAGAACTCTTAACGTCGCTCTCGCACATATTGTACTCGTCGCTTACATTGATATAGTCAATTTTGGTTTCGGTAGAGTTTCCAGCCGGATTAGATGCCTTCAGCTTAACAGTGTACTTACCTGTAAGATCATACTGGTGAAGTGGATCACTTTGTTTTGAAGAATCTCCATCACCAAACACCCATTCCCACTCCGTAGGATCATTTGAGGTAAGGTCGGTGAACGATACAATTTGACCTGCCTTTACCTGACTTTGGCTTGCAATAAAGTCAGTAGTTGGTTTCAGGTAATCCTTAGTCTTAAATGTTCTGGATATACTGTCAAGGCCGGCATTGTTCTCAGCAATTAAGGTTACTGTATAAGTGGCTAGATTGTTAAGTGTAATTTCCGGATTCTGACTTGACGTAGATGTACCATTTACATAGGTATGAGAACTTGGTCTCACTTTCCAGGTCCACTTGTTTGGCCTGTTTACGCTTAAGTCAGCAAAACTGATAGGTGCTGTTTTGTAGGGCTCAAATGTTGAAGCATTAAAATTGGCAATGGGTTTTAACTCATCTACTACTTTCACTTTCTTAATAACAGAGTCTTCGCAACCGCCAATAGTTCGTACTAAAAACTTCACATCATAGGTACCGGCATTGTCAAAACGATGCGATGGGTTGGGGACAAAAGCTACATTAACCGGAGAGGTTGGATCGCCAAAGTTCCATTCCCAAAATACAGAAGTGGCTCCCTTTGTTTGGTCCGTAAAAAGTATGTCTGTCTTAGAAAGCACAGTGTTCATACTAAAGTCTACCTCTGGTTTTTCCACCACTACCACTCGGGTTATGGTATCAGGAGTTCCGGGTTTATTGGTATTTACCACTAATGATACTTTGTACGTACCTGCATTGGCATACTTGTGCTTAGGATCCTGAAGCGTAGAGCTATTACCATCACCGAAATCCCATTTCCATGAGGTTATATCATAAAAGGTGTTGTTAAAGGTGTAAGAAGCATCGTTAAACTCGGTACTATCTCCTAAACATGCTGTAGTAAACCCAAAGTCAGAAACTGGTTCTCCATCTTCTGAAATCACAACAGAATAATCTTCTACTTCACCAATTTCCACTACATCATCACATGGGTTTGGCGGCGCTTTCCAGGGAAATGCGTCTGCCTTTGATGCCGAAGTAACCCGCATTCTTGTAGGGCCTATCTTGGCATTGTTCGGTACCTTAAACTTAACCCTTACCGGGCCAAAAGTGGGAACAGTTCCGGTGGTAGTAATGCTGTCAAACAGTACCATTTCATTTAAATCATTGAAATCACCGTCACCATTGAAATCTATCCATGCTCTGGTAAAAGAGTTGTTGGCACTATTTCCTACATCAACAATTAAGTCTACTGAGTCACCTCGCTCAATGGTGGTAGAGCGGTTGGTGAAATTGGTGTAGCCTGTATTGCTCCAAAAACTGAACACGTTAATAGTGTTCATCTGGACCCTTCTTACATAGATGAACATGCTTCTGTTCCCCTTAGAAAGACAGTAACCAATAGGTCTGCTACCGTTTGGATTTATTTCATCAGGAACCCTTTTAGTAATTACATGAGCACCATTACAGCGCGCATCCAATCTGCTTGTAAGTAAGGCGTCTTTACTTACATCATAAGCCAACCAGAAATAGTTGATCCCCGGTTTTAAGTTTACGCTACTTGTAAGCTTGAAATCAAGCGCAGGATTTGATACACTGCTCTGTAGGTTGTTGGTATTGAATTCTGCATTTTTCCCAGTATAGTATAATGAAGCCTTTTCTACATCGCTAGGATCTGAACAACCTAAAAGGCTCATGTAAAACGTATCGGCATTCAATGGACTTATGGTACCGTCATCATTGGTTTTTACTTCAATTCTTACAATCTCGTTATCCTCACTTCCCAACTCAACTTCATCAAATGTGGGGTGCGAAAGGCTTACGCTTTCAAAGAGTTGAATATTGGGCTGAACGATTTCAACCGCGTAATCTTGAAAGTGTTGAGACCAATCAAGGTTTCCATTATTGGTGCATGGATCCGGTGTCCTGTTTCCAAACTTAGTACCTACTCTCATTCGGGTATATCCAAGTTTCGACGCCTTTGGAACCGTTACCTGAAAGGTATGAGAGTGAGTTCCTACGTTTAGAATATCCGTTCTATTGGCTACTCGTTCCGTTGACTCAAATACTCCATTTTGATTGTAATCAATCCACACAGCAAACGTTTGCGTGTTGGCCCCATTGCCTAAGCCAATAGTCAATGGGTATTTAGCCGTTTGAGTAAGCTTTATGGTGTCTATGCCAGTTCTATCGTTGTAGATTGTTGTAAAAAACTCGTTAGGTGGTGCAATCGTAGATCGGTCAACATTGGATAGCGACACTCTTAGAATATGTGTGTAGAAAGGTGTTGGGCTTCCTACTGTAGGGTTGTTAGGGTTCCCGTTGCCACTGTATTTTGGAGTACAATAAGTGGTTTGCGAAAGCCCTGAAATAGGAAAGGCAAGCGCAATAAGGAAAAATAAAAGGTAGGTTGTTTGTCGCTTCATAGTGGGAATTTGAATCTAAGATACTTATTATTCAATACTGTGAACTCTTAAAAAGATAAATAGCTCTAAACCAAGCCATAGAGCAGGTTCTAGTGCTCAATTACAAGCTTCACTATATAGGATTGTTCTGGGCCTTCAACAGTTGCGTAGTACACCCCGCTTTGCAGTTTTTTTGTTGGGATCAATAGCCCATTACCTGCAGAGAAAACATTCTGATCAGCAGTATAAACCAACTGTCCCAGCCCATTCATTAGCCTCACATGCACCTTATGCAGCTCTATGTTTTGTGCCTCCAGAATTACATAGTCATCAGCAGGAACAGGGAAGGCTTTTATGGCCCCTTTGTAATATTCCAGAACTGACACAGGCTCCACTACATGCACTACCCTGTATACGCAGGAGCCAACATTTCCTGATGAGTCTTTAGGACAATAAGTTACATGATAAACACCAGGCAACTGGGTATTTACATTGGTGGTGGTGGTTACCGTGATACCGTCAGTAGACCAGTAATTATCCCTTAGCGATACTCCTTCATCCACGTATTCGGTCCATCGTTCCACTTCTACCACAGGCGATCCAATTACCTCCGCCACCGGGGCTTCTCGGTCTACCACTTCTATCCATCTCCTCAGTTTGGAAGAATTTCCACTCTCATCTGAGACTTCATAGTGTAGTTCAAATACTCCGAGCTTGTGAGGTCTGCTATCTTCTCCAAAGCTATCAATGAAACTTCCTGAAAACTGTAGGTCAAGACCTGTTCTGGAAGTATAGTTGTCTGACATTACAATACCTGCATCTATGTATATGTCGTGCACGTCAACCTCTACTGTGTCTGGTCCTTTTAAACGTACTTTCGGATAGATTGTATCAATTACGGTCACCCATTTTGTTACCTGCAAGGAAGCATTACCACTTCCATCACTCACTTGGTAAGTGAGGGCATAGGTTCCGGTAATAGATGTGTCTACCTTACCCGTAATTTCCAACTGAAGCGACTCTTTGCTGTAGTAATTATCATTAAGCTCAATTTCAAGCCCCTTAAAACGTTCAAAAACACCCAAATAGGTGGTGTCGGCCGAAAGAAATGATAGCGTAGGAGCCGTACGGTCCAGTACAGAAACGGTTCTTACGGCAAGGCTAGAGTTGAAGGACTTATCAGAAACCGAATAACTCATGGTATACGTACCCAGGGTAGCCATATCCACACTGCCCAGAACATTATAAACTAATCCGGTATCGCAGTTATCGACTACCACTGCACCGGAATCGGTATAATTGGAGAAAACCTCCAATGTGTCAGTTACTTTACCCAATAAGCGAAGAACTGGTTTTGTGGTGTCCCGCAAAACATTCACTGTGAGGTAAGATACTCCTTCATTCATGGCGGCATCCGTTGCACTGTATTTCAACTGGTATTTACCTGGTTTTTTCAAATTCACTTTGCCAGTTATGGGAGCCAACGACACTCTACCATCTACATTATCAATTCCATAGCCCGTGGGATTGGTCCATGAAGCACATTGTTCAATATTGATAGTAGTATCTGCCGAATATGACTTACCTAAGTAGTCGATGAACAGTACAGGAGCTTCCCTGTCAGGGCTGATGTAAATTCCGTAATCTTCAAACTCACCAAACTGATTTGGACCGCACTCAAGATTCTTTCGTGTACTAATATTCACTGCAACACGCATGGTAGTAAGGCCAAGTGTTGCTCCGTTTGGAACAGTAATCTGGTGTTTTACCAAAGCCAACTTAGCCGGCGCACTGCTGGCTACAAGCTCAGTAGAATCGTCAAAATCTCCATCCTGATTATAATCGATCCAAACAGCTCCATTCTGACTGTTGGTCAGATTCCCTGATCGATGAATTTCCAGTTTATAAGTATCGCCTATTTGGAGAGTTGTAGCATGGTTCTGAGAGTAATCGGTATAGCCGGAAACACCCATAGAACTACTGTGGTCAATTTCATTGAGCACAACTCTGCTTATTCCAAGGTCGCTATTCAAAAATGCAACAGATGGACCGCAATATTCAATTACCTCTATATAACAACTCTTTATCATGGTGTCTTTGCCGGCAGTATTGCCCGCAATGAGCATTACATCGAAACAACCAGTATCCTGAAAGGCAACTATTGGATTTTCTGAAGTACTATCAGTCCCTTGAACAAAATCAATCAAATCAGTAGAAAATCGCCACACCCAAGAATTACTACAATCGAAACCTCTGTACTTGGAATCATTGAAAAACTGAACGGGATGTCCCTTTTTCACCCTTAAGTTAGGAGTTGTGAAATCCGTTTTAGGTGCTTTTGTCGGCTTTACAACTTCAATCTTTTGAGAATCCGCATCGTATCCATAGCAATTCTCAACTTCCAGTTTCACCCAGTAGGTGCCTGCCACATCATAGCTGTGTCTTACAATTGAATCGGTATAATCAACTTCTGCAGCCTTCATTGACCAGTAGAAATTGTTGTTTCTTCCAGAGGATTGATTAATGGCTGTAAAAGGCATTTTTCTGCAAACAGAATCGGGAATACTGAAAGCTGCCTTTGGAGGTAGGCCGCTTCCTTGTTTGCCTTCCCAAGTAAGGTCAAAACCAGTGGCCCCTTGATAATTACTTGTTTGAAACTCAATGTATGCCTTGCCACTAGTGGCTACCAATGTGTCTTTAAAATACGTTGCCAGTAGATTGCCGGTAAGGCCATTTGCATAAAAACTATTGTAGTAATGCAGTGCGGGGGCCTGGCTATTCACCCCGTCATAAATTCTTAGGAAATCGCCTGGAGCCAAATCAAAATGGTTGAAACTCAGGTTTAACTCTGAGGCGCAAGGGTCGATAAGGAAACCACAACTGTAGTAGGTGCCTGAACCGTAGTTGCCAGATGCTCCCCCTGGATCAAAAAGGTTGCCCTGGAGCTCACCTGAAGACGCACCAGTTTTACACATCACGTGCAGGTCCTTCACAGTGATATACTTGTCCTTGCAAGCACTACTCCTTCCAATTCTATTTTTCACTTTGAGACATACATCGTATTCTCCTGGATAGAAAAAAGCTACTTCGGGATACCTCGAGGTCGAATCGGTTCCGTTTACAAAGTCATAGGTGCGCACATTAAACCCAACTGCGGCATCATAGTACCAGTAAGGGCTCAGTCTCCAGTTAAAGGTATCAGGTCCGTTGGTGCTTAAATCTGTTAACTGCACCTCTTCTTCAATAGAAACCAAGTCCTTGTCCGATGCAAAATCAGCAACCGGTTTTGCTCTGGCTGAATCTATAAAAACTGTCTTTCGAAATGTATCTGTGCCCCCACAGTTAGAGCTCACCAGTTCTATCGTTGTATAGCCCTTTCCAATAAACGTGTGCTTTAAATGATGTATATCGGTTACTTTTTTACCTGCAACCCGCCACTCATGTACTTCCTTGGCATAGGGAGATGCTCCATTGTAGATTTTATAGGGTGTGCCGCTATATAGAGTATCATCTGCGGCAAAAAATGCTTTCGGTTTTGACGTTGGATGTGTTGACTCAGCGGCACCTAAACTTGGAGCAATAGTACATCTCAATGCTCCATCAATATCAGCCGATATACCCAAATACGCTCCCCTTGGCGACGTTTTACTCTTTAACAGGCGAAGGTTCTTGTCCGCTTTGAAATGAGGTTTCAATTCAACGGAGTTCTCATTCCATCCAGGACGCACCGTTTGCCAGGTACTAAGATTTTTAATGTTGAAGCCATCGTGGGCTATAATCTTATTAGTAGCAGAGAAGTACTGATTAAAATCTAGTGAGGCAAACGTGGAGTAACTATTCAACAGTCCCACACTTTTAGAACTCTGGCTTCGGTTAGAGAATACATTGTTTCTAACATCGGCATTTACCGCCCCCATGAATCTAATGGCTGCGGGTATGGCTTCAACAGATGAATAGTAGCCAGGGGTATTGCTGCTGATAAACTGAACCGAGTTGTGCCAAATAACCCAATTCCTGGAGTTGGAGTAGATGTTTATCCCAGCGGAAGCTTCAAAATTACTGGTGAGCTTTGCAGTGCCCGCCACCATATTATTGAGCATCAAAGACTGGCTGTAAGGGAAATCATGGTTAGAGTAATGCGTGTAAATACCGTACTGTCCATAGTCCATTACTTCGTTTGACAGCAACTGAGTAGCCCTGCAGTTGTATTCATAATAACCGAATCCAACTGAATATCTTGGCTTGAGAATGGTATTGGACTCCACCAAAGAACTATCCGTATGGCTTACAGAAATACCCGCCTGATAGTAACTTGATACTGTGTTCCCTTTAACCTGGTTGAACTTTGTTTGGCCTGACATGCCCGAGCGTCCCAGAATATGGATCCCGTAATAATGTCCGTTCAATGTATTTTCAAGAAACCTATTGCCTGAACCTGCAGTTCCCGCATCAGGACTCAAATTACTTTGTATGGCTATTCCCGCACTATTGGAGTTTGATGAGTTCTCACCAAGAATTTTACATTTCTCAATAAGGTTGTAACTAGCTCCATTGCACAACCTCACTGTTTGTCCAAAGGCATCAGACTTTGAAATAATGGTAAGGTTCTTTAAGTCTATATAAGATGCGTTGTTGAGTTGAATAGTATATGCCCTTTCAAACGATCTTCCCTGATGGCTTATTCGAACACTGTCTACGTGCTGCCCGTCAATGGTAAGGTGCGCACCAGCGCCAGCACCGGCTATTTTAGGAATTTCAATGGCTTCATTATAAGTGCCCGGAGACAATAGAAATACGGTAGGGCCATCCAAGCCGCATCTAAGCTTACTCACTGCTTCTTTCAGCGAATTGAAATTGTTGAGCCCTGTAGGTTTAGCAGCATTAATGGTATAAGTGCCCGAAAGCCCTGAGCATATGTCGACAAAAATGGAGTCGGATATATCCGGGTCTCCGTCAATTTTCTCATCAATTTTCACTACCAATCTAAAATCACCTGTGCGCTTGGGTTGCCAGGTGGTTTTAAAGGTATAGGATTGAAAGTCTCCCGGAGCCAGTTGATGAATGGTATCCACCTCAGTAACCAAATACTGCTTCCCACTGTCAACAGAGTAACTTATGGAATAAACGCCATCTACAATATCATCTTCTCCCCTATTTCTCAAGGACACTGTAACGGTATTGTTCACATTAATTCTGACGGGGTTTGTAACTGCGGTGATATCAAGGTCCTGCGAAGGCAACCAGAACTCACTACAACCTATGTCGAACCTGTTGTCGTTTCCATGTGGACGCGAAAGCCCATTAATATCTTCTTTAAGCCCAACATATGTACCCGCTCCATTGAGTTCCGGTTCTAGTGAACCGAGGTTTCTATCAGATAAGAAGCCGGGCTTCACTGAAATACTGGCTTGATTATAGGTAGTCGATTGGTTTTTCAATTTTACCAGCGAACTGACGTCCGAGGTAAGAAAATAAGCCCATTGACTTCCTCCTGATAGGTACAGGTTGTTGTAGTCAAACACCTTAGGGGTGTACCCAGTTGGCCCATACAAATACAGTCCATACCCTCCTGCCAGGGATTTGATATTATTATTCAACCAGCGATGGCCCTGAGCATGGTAAATATTAACTCCTTTGCTGGCCGCGTCTCCATCTGAATGCTCAATGGAGTTGTTCAAAAAGTTGCACCTGTTACTCTGATAGCTGTACACCGTAGCATAGTAACCACCACCAATCATGTTACTGCTAATCCAATTGGTATCAGTACTTGGGCTTGAGTAAAAATTGCAAAAACTCAAATAAAGTGTGGTTCCACTTCCCCAAATTTTAGATTGTGTTAGGGTAATCGCATTGGATGAATAGGCGTCAAAAGCATATCCATTCCTTCCGTTCACAAAACTGTCTATGGACGATTTAATAAAACTGGTATGACTGCAGTAATACTGTGAAAAGCCGTTGTAATACTGCTTTTCCAGCACACAGCCCTGGAATGCGTTTCCGTATGACTTAATATTTACTCCTGCCCCAAAAAGGTATACATTATTGTAACCTCCTTCAAAATGGCAGTTTTTAAAACTGTTGTACTCAGCGTCATTCAAATAGGCATTGTAGCCAAACAGTCCATTGGTATTGGACTTGAAGTTGCAAGACTCAAAACTATTTGAGTCGCCATGATTGATAAACAGGTTGTAGTACGTACTGGTATAGGTATTTTCAAAAGTGATATACCTGAAGTGGAGGTGTTTGGCTCCGTTGATATGGAGTGTAACCGCATCCTGAGCACTTTTAAGCAACACCTTAGAAGAATCGAGGCTATCCCCCATAAAGGTGATAGAATTCTTAGGACTTGCTCCTGGAATAGAGTCAACTTTATGAAGTCCGGTATAGGTACCATTTTCTACCTGAAAAGATACCGGTGCTGAAACTCCCTGCGAACTGAGGGCTGACAATGCAGCTTTTACCGATGTGTAATTCTTTGCAGCACTTGATGTCGGATCAATTGTATAACTCCCACTCAATTGCCCAAAGGCACCCAAAGAGCATAACACAAATAGTGTAGCGTAAAGGTATTTGAACATGAAATTCACTTTCATAAAACTGGGCTGGAAGCGTATAAGTTCTGCCAAAGTGGCCATTATGGCCTACGAACCGTAAAATTAAGACAATTAATAGGAGTTTTAACACATGGCATATGGCAAACTAGGGTCCTTAGGTACTTTTAAAAAAGATGCAATGCGCATTGTCTTGGTTGCTTTTTAAGTAAGGCCTCATTTACCTTCGCTGCAAAAAACATGTCGGTTACTAACACCGCCAAAGGAACAAGAGACTTCTCAAAGGAGCAGATAGGTAGAAGAAACTTCATATTCAACAGAATAAGAAGCACTTACGAAAAGTATGGTTTTGAGCCTTTGGAAACTCCTACTATTGAAAAAATAGAAACTCTTACCGGTAAATACGGGGAAGAGGGAGACCAACTCTTGTTTAGGGTTTTGAGATCTGGGGACTTTCTACGCTCACTTAAGGAAGAAGATTTACAAAAAGACAACATTCGTGGTATTAGAAACGCGGTTGTTGACAAGGGCTTACGATATGATTTAACAATACCCTTTGCTCGATTCATAGCCAAGAACCACCAATTGGTTGGGCTACCCTATAAGAGATACCAAATTCAACCCGTATGGCGAGCAGACAGGCCAGCCAAAGGACGCTACAGGGAGTTCTTTCAGTGCGATGGTGATGTAGCCGGGTCAAAGTCATTGATGTCGGATGCTGAATTTATTCCAATAGTTGATGAGGTGTTTGAGGGATTAAAGCTTCCGAGTTCGGTCTTCAAACTCAATAACAGAAAAATACTTGCAGGCCTCGCAGCTACCCTGTCAAAAGAAAACGGCCTTGTTGACATGACCACCGCGGTGGATAAGCTTGATAAAATTGGCATTGAGGGAGTTGAGAAGGAATTGGTTACCAGAGGCTTTTCTGAGCATGACATAAATCGCATTAAAGACTTCATTGCCATTAATGGAGGCAATGATGAGAAGCTTGAAAAACTGAGCACCTTTTTTGACGATGAAAATGAAGCGCAGCAGGGACTTTTGGAAATAAAGGAGGTATTGTCCTACGTGTCTCCACTGGAACTTAAAAACACTCGTGTAGAAGTAGACTTTAGTTTGGCGAGAGGCCTTAACTATTACACGGGTACCATATTTGAAGTGGCTCTTGATGGTGTAAATATGGGTTCAGTAGCCAGTGGTGGACGCTATGATAATCTTACCGAATCTTTTGGTGTAAAAGATGTACCCGGGGTGGGACTCTCTTTTGGCGCTGAAAGACTGTATGATGTTATGGAACAGCTCGACTTGTTCCCGGCAGAATTGAACAATCCTGTACAAGTACTGCTGATTAACTTCAATACTGAGCTTAATCCAAGCTACTTTAAGCTGGCACATGAACTACGCACAGCAGGCATTTCAGCTGAACTCTATTTGCAGAAGGCAAAGATTGGTAAGCAGATGAAGTTTGCAGACCAGCGCAATATTCCATATGTGATCATTGCGGGTGAAACCGAATTTGAATCTGGGGTCTTCCAACTAAAGCACCTTGAAAGCGGCGAGCAACAGTCACTCTCTCATAGCGAACTTTTGAAACACTTAAGTGAAAGCAAATGAATACGCATCTAATCAATCATAATTTCATAAATATTGAGCAAGTTGCTCAGCTTGTTTCTGACAAAAAAACACTGGCCCTTGCTGAAGAAGTGGTAGCCAAGGTGAGTAAAAACCGAGCTTATTTAGATGCCCGTTTGGCGACTCAGGGAGCGGCCATTTATGGTATTAACACCGGTTTTGGTTCCTTATGCAACACTGCCATTCCTGACAATGAACTGAACGATCTTCAGGTAAACCTGGTGCGTTCGCATGCCTGCGGTACTGGCCCCATTGTTGATGATGAGATCTCAAGACTCATCCTTCTGCTCAAAATTCAGTCGTTGTCCTATGGTTATTCCGGTGTGCGCCCCAGAGTTATTGAACAGCTTTGTTTTCTTTACAATAAGGGAATTACTCCCATCATTCATGAACAAGGCTCTTTAGGAGCTTCTGGAGATCTTGCTCCCTTAGCCCACATGGCATTGGCACTTATGGGCGAAGGAGAAGTGCATTTTGAAGGGAAAACGGTACCTGCGGCTGACGCGCTAAAAGCAGCCGGAGGAACTCCCTTGAAGCTTACCAGTAAAGAGGGGCTGGCCCTTCTTAACGGAACTCAGTTTATGAACGCACACCTTGTTCATTGCTTAAACGAAGGCTTTGCCCTGTGGAATGCTGCTTTGGAAATTGCTGCTGTTTCAGCCGAAGCCTACAACTGCAGAGTTGACGCCTTTTTCGAAGGGCTTAACAAAGTGCGACCTCATGAAGGGCAAAAGCGAAGCGCGGCTAAAATGCGTGAACTGCTTAAGGATAGTGGACTACAGGCAGGCAAAGGGCAAGCCGTTCAGGATCCGTACTCATTTAGATGCATTCCGCAAGTACACGGAGCCAGTTACACCACATTGCAACATTGCAAAAACGTTTCTGAGACTGAGCTAAATGCTGTAACCGACAATCCCGTGGTTTTTGAAGAAGAGGATAGAATCATTTCAGGTGGAAACTTTCATGGACAGGAACTTGCTCTGGCATTGGACTTCCTGGCAATTGGTTTAAGTGAGTTGGGCAACATATCGGAGCGTAGAACTTATCTTTTGGTGAGTGGGAGCCGCGGATTGCCTCCTTACCTTTCAACTAAGCCTGGTACTCAGAGCGGCTTTATGATTCCTCAATACACTGCCGCTTCAGTTGTAAGTCAAAACAAACAGCTTTGTCATCCAGCTTCAGCAGACTCGATACCTTCTTCTAATGGCCAGGAAGACCATGTAAGTATGGGAGCCAACGCTGCCACCAAGTGCAAGCGTGTAGTAGACAACCTTAGAAACATTCTTGCCATAGAGCTAATGACAGCTGCTCAGGCCTGGGATTTGCGCGATCTGGAAAAGGCCACCGCTACATCAAAGCTTGTAGGAGCTTATAGAGAACACATTGCTTTCTTAAGAGAGGATCGCTTCATGTCACCTGATATCAAAGTGTCAAGCGACTTTATCAAGAAGTACTTTTCCTGATTTTTCCTTTCGTTTGGCTGTAAACGATAAAACCAATTCCGATTAAAACGAAGGGAATGCTGAGCTTCTGTCCCTGATTGAGCTTCATTCCCTCTTCAAAAGCCACCTGATTCTCTTTGATAAACTCTATAATAAAACGGGCGGCAAACAGCATTACCAGAAAAACTCCAAACAGTAGCCCCGAGTCGATATCGGGTCCAAGCTTTTTGTACATGCCAAAGAGCAATAGGAAGATTAGCAGGTAACAAGCTGCCTCGTAGAGTTGTGCTGGATGGCGTGGCAGACCATATAGCGCTACTGTAGCAGTTTGTGTAGTTCCATTGCTCACCACCTTGAAATCCTGAAAACCGTCAAAGGAAGTATGGCGATACGTGGGATTGGAAGTATTGAGCGAACCACCCAATCTAAATCCTACAAACTGCCTCAACTCCTGCTCAGTACCTTCAAAACTGAGCTGAAGATTGTATTTCTGATACAGCAAATCGTCTATGACGCTATCGCCCTCAGTAGATTCAACCTCATAAGAGGTTAATGGAAAATTTTCATCGTCCACCAAAAAATCGAGACGCGAGCTAGCATTGTGAAGAAACACTACTCCCTGGCTTGAATTGGTGGGCTCTCCAATTATCTCTGAATTGGCAAAATTTCCTACTCTTACGAGCATTGCACCTATAGCTGCGGCAATTACCAAGCGATCAACAATCCACAAATAGGAGCGGTCAAGTTTGCCGTATTTTCGGTAGAGCCACATGGCTAGTAAAATACCAATGGTGGCTCCATGGCTGGCAAGCCCTCCTTCCCTTATGTTCAGAATACTAAGCCAATTGTCAAAATACCCTTCCTGAAGGATGTTGCCTGCCTCATCATATTCGTTGAAGTACGGGCCGTAAAAGAACACATGTCCTAACCTTGCCCCCAAAAGGGTGGCAATAATCACATACCATGAAAAGCGGTCAAGATGTTTTTCATCAATACCTTCACCCACCCAGATTTTTCTTAAAATCATATAGCCCAGGTAAAAGGCTACGGCGAACAAAAGGCCATACCAGCGCGGTGCCAGATAGGACAAATTGATAATCTCGGGATCAAAGTCCCATGTGATGGCTAGTAACATGTAGTAGTTTGTGCTTACTCTGCGTGTGGAGGTGCTTGTGCTCCACCTTCAGGTGTATCTCCCGCACCCAGCTCACTCAATATTTCGCTGAGTATTGGATTGTCTGATCCGGTGCTTTGAGCAATGGTTAGCAATTGAATATATGCATCCTGATAACGTTGAGCTGAACTCTTGAAATCGCGCACCAAAACATTTACGTCGGATAGCAATTGCTCCTTTGAAACTGCTTCTGATGCAGCCGTAATTATTTTGTCTGGCAACTGAGTCCTTTCTGAATCAAAGTGCATTTTCTCTTGCAACATCACCATTTGGGCATTTGACAAATCGCTTAATTTCTCTCTGTCGTCTGGAGAAGACATAAGAAACTGCTCATTTATGGCATGAATAACTTCAGGAAGACGGGCATCGTTTCTATCAATTTCCAACGACATTTCTTCCAGAAGTGCGTGAATGTCAGATGCAGCTCTTTCGTCGAGAACCTTAGCGGTATTGGTGGAAGTACCTGATTTGCTGTCGCAACTGGCAACAAACACTGAAAAAGCAAGTACTAGTAGGCTGAAATACTTCATAAGATCAAAATCGTTTAAGGGCGCCAAATATAATTAGAGGCTATAAGAAGCCTTTATTTTTTCTTCAACCAAAGCAATGGATTAAGTTTTTCTGTTTGGTGACGGACTTCAAAATGGAGTTCTGAAACTCCTTTCGTTTCGTCAAAAAATACTTTCCCAAGCTCTGATCCTTCTTCTACAACATCCCCAGGTTTTACTATAACATCTATAAGGTTCTTGTAAACGGTGTAATACTCGCCATGCCTTATGATAATCGCACTATTGGCACCTGGTATAAACACTACGTGTACCACTGTTCCGGCAAACACGGTTCTGGCCGTTTCATTCTTTTCGGTTCTAATATCAATACCATTGTTGTTAAGGTATACCCCTTTTACACTAGGGTGCTCTTGCCTTCCAAATGAACTGGAAACAATGCCAACCGCTGGCCAGATGAAGTTGGCTCTATTCTTTGCAAACTCTTCGCTACCCAAGCCGCTCAATGTCTCGTTCTTGGCCATTTCCCGTGAAATGATCTCTTCAATGGCATTATCAAGTTCTTTGGCAATCTTCTTATCTTCCTTAATCTTCTCACGGTATTCATCTTCCTTACCACGTAAGTCAGATAGAATTTTATTCTTAGAGCGCTTATCTCTTAACAACTTCTGGCGTTCAACCTGTAAGCCGCTAATAAGCTTCTTCTTGGTTTCTATTTCTTTTTTAAGCTTTACCACTTTCCCTTGAAGGGATTTTTGGGTATCCCGAATAAGGTCTATTTGATTTTCCCTTACCTCATTATAGTACTTAATGTAGCGCATTCTATTCCAGGCTTCTTGTAAAGACTTAGATGCGAAGATGTAAATCAGGTAGTCAAACTTTGACCTTGTTTTGAAAGCGTGATAGGCCATCTCTTTGTACTCACTTTTAAGCGATTCAAGGTCGGTGGCCAATACTTCTACAAAGAGTTCAGTATTGTCAATAGATGTATTAAGCATTTTCAGCACTCGCTCTTCAGTAACAATGAGCTGTCCCCGGTTTCTTATTTGCCTGTTGAGAATAACCAGATAATTAATATTCTTACGTTGCGCTTCATCGGTTTCATCAATAAGTCTCTGGGTAAGGGCTATCTCCTCAAGTTTCTTAGCCCGCTGTGCTTCCAGGTCGTCCCTGCTCTGGGCCAACAAAGCGGTACTCAGTAGCAATGCCACCAATAAACTACTCGCTGTCCTTATAACCTTGGGGTACTTCAAAATCAACCTGCTCGTGTTTTGGAAACTCAAGTTTCGTTATTTCAATGCTAATTCGCTCTAAATCAGCACCTATTATTTCCACATTTATCTTTTTAGGGAATGGGCCTTTTTCCGTCTCAGTATACTCCAGAAAAGATACCGTGGCCTTTGTTGAATCCTTTTCTGATTCTATTTCGTACTGCAGTAGTTTCAAATTCTCCTTTGAAACATGTGCTCTTTGACTGATAGAGTCTTTTACATGCAGTACATATCCCAGTTCATCTTCATCAAAATCGGCATCTTTTAAACTAAATGGGATATCCCCCACTAACAGCGACTGCAGTGCTCCTATTCCTTCTTTAGGATCAACATAGGTACTTATGTCCTGGTATGAATAGGAAGTATAGGTGCGATCTATTCTGTTAATGAGCTCAAACTCACTCTCAGTTACTTGTGCCCGTACTACTTCAAGCAGCTTGGTCATTCTCACCCATACCAAACTATCCTTACGCGACTTGATAGTAGTACTTACAGAGATATTCTGCTTGGTTGACTTTATCCGTATTCTGGCGGAAAGATTCAGCCAATCATTAGATCGTTCTTTCTGTACCTTTTGATAGGTAGAAACGAACTGTCCTTTTCTACTGAGAGTAGCAAAGTCAACCGTCGTACCCTTTCTAAACAAATTGCAAGAGGAGAGAAAAGAAGAGAGTAGCACCAGCAAAAACAGGACTCTAACCTTCATAGTACTTTTTGTCACTTATCTTTCTATCAATCAATTCAGAATCTGCCCCAAACTCTTTTGCCTTTTTCCAATATTCAGAAGCCTTTTCAAGATTCCCTGCCTTAGCGTAGGCATCGCCAAGATGTTCTAAAATATCAGCGTCTTCCGGGCTTTCCACCAAGGCCTTTTCCAATGAAGCTACTGCCCCTTTGTAGTCTTTCTTCTTAAACTGAATCCAACCGTAGGTATCCAAGAAGGTCGGGCTGTTCGGATCTGAATCCAGACAGTCTTCAATCATAGATTCAGCCTTTTTTAGTTCATCGCCTCGCAAGGCAAGATAGTAAGCGTAATTATTGAGTACCGTAAAATCTGTCCCCTTCTCATCCAGCAGGTCTTCAAAGATCCCATCAGAGATATCATATTCCCCCATTTCATGGTACAGTTCAGCAAGGGCCAGCTCAAAATCTCTGCGAAGAGATGTATTGCCAATTACATAGGTTTTACCCGTTTCAAGCATAATCATAGCATCGTCAAAAGACTTTAGCTCAATGCTTGCTATCCCATTGTATAGATACAGGCCGGGTTGGCTTGGAAAGAGTTCCAATCCTTGGGTACTCACATCCTTCAATCGTTCAAACGAACCATTCATATAGTAAGTGGTCAGCAATTCAAAAAGTATGGAGTAATCTCCTTCATCAAGCTGATAGGCTTTTTCAATAAACGGCAAAGCTTCCTCAGGTCGGTCAGCACGTTTCAGCACATCATAAAGGTTCTTATTGGCCAGGGCATTCCCTTCATGCTTTTTCTGGATACTTTGTGCAAATACAATTTGCTGATCAATATTGATGCCCCTTCCTCTAAGTGTGGAATAATGTCTGAGCTTAGCATTTACATCAGCCGATTCTGACTCAAAAACTTTGGTATAGCGCTCAAAAGCACCTTTCTCATCACTACTTAGAAGCAACTGTGCAGACTCAACCAAAGATTTCATGTGCTCAGGATCTACTTCCAGAGCCTTGTTGTACCAAACCTGGGCTTCTTTAAGCCTATCCTCAGAATTAAACAAATGCGCTTTTTGGTAGAGGTAAAAAGCCGAGCCAGGGTTCTTTGCAACAAGTAGGTCCAGTTCAAGGTGCTGGTTCTTCACGTCACCGGTAGCTTTATATAGCTGAAACCTTTGAAAAGCATAATCATTGGCATAGCCATAGGTACTTTCAAGCTCTATATAAAGGCTAAGGGCGGCATCATACTGGCGAGCAAGTTTGTGGTAATGGGCCAGTTTTTTGGCATACTGCACATAGCTCGAGCCTTCAGGGAGCTGATCCAAGTACTTTCTAGTGGCTTCTACAGCGCTTTGATGCTCACTGGCAGCATCCGTGTAATTAAGGTAATGCTGCAACAAATCCTCATCACTCTCATCCAATGAATACGCTTTTGAAGCGAACTCGAGGGCATCACCAACATTCCCTTGGGTCCAATATATCTTGGACAGCTCGTAGTATACTGCCGGCTCTTGATCAGTAATCTTAAGACATTCCTTGAAAGCCTTTTCCGCCTTCTCCAGGTTGTTTAAGCCCGACTCTCTTAGCCCGGCAAAAAACAACTCGTGAAACTTGTCCGAATACTCTGTACCATCCCTTGAAGTTCCCTTTTTTCTTCGTTGAGCCTCAGCCTCAAAAGAAAAAGAACTCAGCAGGAAAAACAGGAGTATCGGATATATTGACTTCATTTATGAATAGAGCTCGTTGTAGTCGCCAAGACTTAACTGCTCAGGTTTCTTATTTATTTTGGCGTGATGACCTATTAACGAATTGGCAGCCACCAAACCATCTACCTGAGTATTGGACTGTACAATGCTATCACCAATTACTGAATTAGTGATATGTGTATTTGCTCCGATAGACACTCTAGGTCCGATTATAGCATTCTTTAACACCACACCTTCTCCGATGAAGCAAGGTTCAATTACAACCGAATTTTCCTGCTTAAGGTCTGATGCTATAAGGTTTGGACGGTCTTTTATTAACTCCAGGTAACGACCGTTTGTTTCAACCGTTACTTTGAAGTTACCACAGTCCATCCACTCGCTCACGCTCTGCGACTTGAACTTGAGTCCCTTAGCGCGCATATTTTCAAGAGCATCGGTAATTTGATACTCTCCCTTACCCATGATTTTATTGTCTAACAGGTACTTGATTTCACTTCGAAGCACTTCTGCTTCTCTGAAATAGTAGATGCCGATTATGGCTTCGTTTGACCTTGGAACTTCAGGCTTCTCTTCAAACTCGGTAATGAAACCTTCATCATCCATATTTACTACTCCAAAAGCTCTGGGGTCGTCTACATAGCTGGTCCATATAATACCGTCAGCATCTACGTCCAGTTTAAAATCGGCATGAAAAAGAGTGTCGGCAAATGCCACTACACAAGGACCTTCAAGCGACTGCTGTGCCATATAAATGGCATGGGCTGTACCCAGTGCCTCGTCCTGATAATAAATAGAGCACTTGGCTCCAATATGATCTGCAACAACCTTGAGTTGCTCTTCTACAGCTTTTCCAAAACGCCCAATAATAAATGCCACTTCTTCAATCTTGCCATCGGCAAGTGCGGCTATATCATTCACTAAATGCTCAACGATGGGTTTACCTACTACACTCACTAATGGTTTGGGTACTGTAAGTGTGTGGGGTCTCATACGTTTACCCATTCCTGCCATTGGAACAATAATTCTCATTTCTGTCTTTTTGATTTAATTAAGTCCTGTATGTCCAAATCCCCCACTTCCTCTTTCTGTGGAAGACACTGTTTGCACTTCTTCTATGGTGGCTTTCTCGCAAGCAGCAATTACAATTTGGGCAATGCGCATACCGTTGCTCACCACAAATTGATGGTTGGATAAGTTCACCAGAATCACCTTGATTTCACCTCTGTAATCGGCATCAATGGTACCAGGAGTATTGAGTAATGTAATGCCGTGCTTTATGGCCAAACCACTGCGCGGACGCACCTGAGCTTCATACCCATCAGGCAACTCAAAATATAAACCTGTATCAATCAATGCCCTACCCATTGGATCAATGACGACATCATCGCTAATATTGGCTTGAATATCAAAACCAGCTGCCTGAGCACTTTTATACTCGGGCATTGGATTACCTGACTTGTTAACGATTTTGACTTTAACCATAGAAAAGGGCGCTATTTGCGCAAAAGTAAAAGTTTACGTGGTTTTTCAACAGCCCACACAAAAGCGGCAAAAATTATAATGAGTGTTGCCGCCACTACTGATTGCTGGGCCAGCCCCTGAAGCTCGGCACCACTAAATACCAACCAAAAGACCACCGAAAGGGATATGTAAAGCACGATACTCTTGTAGTCATAAGGCACAGGATAGTGTTTTCGTCCCTGATAAAAGGACAGCATCATCATTGCAAAAAAGCTTGCCAACGTGGCCCATGCAGCGCCCATATAGCCTATGCTGGGCACCAATGTAAATAGCAACACAATGGTTATTGCGGCTCCAAACAAACTAATGTAAAGCCCCCAAATGGTTTTCTCAGTGAGCTTGTACCAAATAGAAAGGTTGTAGTATATGCCGAGAAATAGCTGACCTAAGAGTACAATTGGCACTACTGCCTTACCTACTCTAAACTGCTCTTCAAGTAACAATAAGATCACATCTAAATTGAGTGTTACGCCTAAAAAAACAAGGCATTCTACTATAACAAACCACTTAAGCACTAAAGCGTAGGTCTCCTTCGCGTCTTTATCCTTTTGAATTCCAAAAAAGAAGGGCTCCGCAGCAAACTTGAAGGCTTGTACCACCAATGCCATAGCGATGCTTAGTTTGTAAACGGCCCCATAAATACCTGTTTGTGAATAGCCTTCTTCAACTGTACCGGGCACCAGTTTCTCCAAGATACTCTTATCCATATTCTCATTGACCCAGGCGGCAATACCTACCATTATGAGCGGCCATGAATACTTAAGCAGGGCATTCATTGAAGCCCCGTCAAAAGCAGGTTTATAACCTCGGTATTCCTTTAACACAACCAATAGTATGACAGCGCTGGCTACAAAATTGGAAAGGAAAATATAGAAGACCTTTTGCTCAGGATTAAAATACTGGCCAAAGGTGGCATTGTCAGCCCAATAGGTACAGCCCAACAAAAAGAGTAAGTTAAGCGCTACGTAGATGATGATATTTAGAAACTTAAGCAGCGCAAACTTCTTGGCTTGGTTTCTAATGCGCATTCTGGCAAATGGTAAAATGGCAAGGGCATCAAAAAGAAGCATGCCTGCAATAAGTCTGTAATATTCAGGATGATTGGTATGCTGTATACTATCAATGAAAGGAGCGCCTATAAATAGCCCGAGTGAAATAATACCTGATGATGCTAAAATGATGGTAAGAGCATTTCTAAAGGCCTTTTCTTCAGAAACCTTATTGGCATAGAAAAAGAAGGTGGTTTCCATCCCCATTGTACACAAAACATTGAGTAGTGCCACATAGCCATACAAACTACTTACCACGCCCAAATCTGAGGTACCATCTAGCAGATAGGAAAAGATGGGGAACAGAGCAAAATTGAGCAAACGCCCTAGTATGGTACTTACACCATACACCATTGTTTGCGAGGCCAGTGCTCTAAGCTTACTCAAATACTATAGCAAGTTTAATTAAGGACGAATTAATGGCTTTGAAACCCAAATACTGAAAGAAATGATGCACAGTAGTGTGGTTTCAGCCTCCTTTAAGCTTCACCTTATACCCTTTGTCGCGCAATAGGTCAGCTACTTTATCTCGCTTATCTCCCTGAACAATGATCTCGCCATCTTTTGCCGATCCACCTACACCACATCTTTGCTTTAGGAACTTGCCCAGGTCCACCAAATCTTCTTCTTTTCCTTCAAAACCTTCTACCAAGGTAGCCACTTTACCTCCCCTGCCCTTCTTATCTCTTGAAACATAGAGGGTCATATCTTTTATGTCCACAGAGTTATCTTCAAACTCATAGTCAGGATTTGTAGAATACACCATCCCTCCCAGGCTTGAGAAATCGTTTAGCTTCTTCTTTTGTGACTTACGCTTCGCCATAGTACAATATTACCCATTTAAGGCATTGAGGTTCTCTCTAAAATTTTAACATGCTGGGCCAGAATACCTCTCAGGCCAGACTTAAGCCAGATATGGCCCAAAAAAAGGCGACCATATGGCCGCCTTCTCTAAGGACTTTATTACCTGTCTATTAAACAGCTTTGTTCTTAATGGCAGCTCCCAGAATAACTGAAACCACCACTTGCTTATTTCCTCTTTCAACGCGCACTTGAACCGTATCACCGGCCTGATGCCTTTCAATCAAAGCGCCTAAGTCACCATCTACCACAGGTTTGTTGTTCACTCCCAAAACAATATCTCCTTTTTTGAGTCCGGCGTAGTCAGCGGCACTTCCTCGTATTACCTTTTCCAATGCAACACCTACTACATCAGCTTTACCAATGGAAGTTGACTCCACTCCCAGAAATGCGGGACCTGAATTCTTATCTTCCAAATTGGGCATCTTCGCTGATACCTGTATGTACCTTCTGCCTCTTTCAAGCCTTAAAAGCACTTCTTCGCCAGGAGTATACAAATCGGCCAACTGTTTGATACTTTGCAGGGTAATTGGCTGATCGTCAATTCCTAAAAAAACATCATTTTCCCGTAGTCCCATCACATCAGCCGCACTTCCTTCTACTACCCACGCAATTTTCACCCCAATTGCGTCGCCTTCAGCACTTAGACTTTTGTATTCAATACCTAAATTTTTGTCTTGATGCGTTTTTACTCTGAGCGAAGTAGAAGCAAAACTTCCACTGACTCCTGCCACTAGGGCAAGCACTAAAGCCAGCAGCGATTTTGATTTGATTAATGTAGTCATAATGTATTGGTGTTTTGATGGCTCGAAAATGAAACATCTCTTTGATAAATAGAGACTTGCTAACACAGCTTAACCATAGTCACCGCTGACGTAAGAACACTACCGTTCATAACCTACAAAATAGCCACTTGTTAAAATCTGTTAATTAAGCCTTGCTCAATCCCAGTACATCTCTACACTGTAGAGCTCCCTTGGCAACACTCTTCGAGCTGTTTTCACCACTGCCCTCAACTGCACCTTACCAATGGCTGGTTTCTGATTTAGGCTAAAACGCAAGGTTGGGTTTTGAGGAAAAAAACCAAAGTTGAGTTGTTCCAGCAGTGAGTCTTTACGTTCAGCAGTCCATCCTACATTCGGCAAAATGTCCTGACCGGACGACGTTACACCAAGGTCGTGTGTGGTTATTAATTGAATGTCTAAAATGGTGTCCGCAGGGTAATAAAACTCAGGCAAACATTCGGCATAAGCCGTATTTACAAGAGAATTCCCCTCGTGGTAACCACTCACTTCCGCCATGTCATACTCCATAACAAAAGCCACTTGCACTTTATCACCTGTCAATTGCTTTTCCCGGCGTACCCAGTCTACCACATTCAAACTGTCCTTCTCAGCAGCATCCGCATTTGCATAGAAATCGAATCTACCTGGAACATAATGGTATCTGTATCCGTAAGACGAGCAAGTGCAGGACCATACTACAACTTGAAAAAAAAGAAGCAACGCAAAAAAAGAAGCTAAAAATGGGAGCTTTTTCATTGGGAGATCACTTTTGGAATTGCTATCCAATTGCGGCACCAAATCTATGCTTTTAGTCACAAAGATTTAGTGTGATATAAGAGCATCTTTAACGGATCGAAAAGCTTATTTCCAATAAACTGTTCCTGTCTCAATTTCGAACGTTTCCATCGTAGTTTCAACCAACATTCTTAATCCGAAAACACAATCGCTCTGCTCCTTGTGTAATGCTATATCAATTTTCAACCACGGTTTAGGACTCATAGAATAACCTTCTATCACACGCTTTAGGGCTTGTTCGTCCCAATTGCCCTTACCTAGTATAGAGGCTCCAGGCCCTAATGTGCCAAAGGAATCTATTGTCACAATTTCAATGCTCAGTATGGAGTCCAGTGCTACATAATACTCAGGCCTACAGGGAGGCGTAGCATAAGCCAGGTTTCCTAAACTTGCTACGGCGGTTGTGGTGAGATCTATTTTTTCAATAACCTCCACTCCTATCTGAAAAGCAACTGAAATGCTCTCGGTTTCAATGGTATCCATTACACCCTGCCATGCAGAATTATACTCACGTGAGTATCCCCATTTCGTACTCTGATTCTGCCCCATGTCATTCCAGGTGAAGCGAGACATGCCATGAGTAGCCAATTTGCAAGTCTCATAGTATGGTGGGCAACCGCATGAATAAGAGACAATTTGAAGTAACCCGACTATGAAAAAGACAACTATAAGTGATTTAACTTTCATTCTAAATTGAGTTCTGGAATCTAAGCTTTCGAAGGCCCCAATGAAAAAACTGTTATGTGAAAAAGTTCTAAACATTGTCTTCTCAATTGCCCAAATCTTACTTCCTACCTTCGAAGCTGAGCCCTTTCTAATAAATGCCACTAAGTATCTATAAGTCCTCTGCAGGGTCGGGAAAAACCTATACACTGGCCAAGGAGTACATTAAGCTGTTGCTACAAAACCCGTTGCAGCACCCTAACATATTGGCTGTAACCTTTACCAATAAGGCTACACAGGAAATGAAGGAGCGAATTATTCAGTTTCTCATGAAATTGTGTTCAGACGACGCCGGAGACCTTGGCAAGCAACTTGAGCGGGAAACTGGCTATTCGCCAAAACACATAAGAGGCAATGCGCAAAGAGCATTACAGGAAGTATTGCACAACTATGGCGATTTCACTGTAGTTACCATAGACGCCTTCTTCAACCGTATCATCAAATCTTTCGCTTACGAAATGAAACTTCCACTTAGAATGGAAGTACAGCTGGATACTGAAGAAGCACTTAATGAAGCGTACGATCATTTGATGTTGGAACTCGACATCAACCCAGAGCTTTCGCAATACCTCACAGAGTTTATGTTTTATAAACTTGGGCAAGACAAGGGCTGGTATGTAGAACGCGAGATTAAAGACTTGGGAAAAGAGTTGTTCAAAGAGAGCTTTAGCCCGGTATTCAAGAGTCTTGAAAACATGGAACTCAAGAATATCCAGGAGCTTTTAGAACAACTTTTTACCAAACAACAAAAGCTTGAATTGCGCTTTAAGGCCCTAGGAACTGAGGCAGCTGAAATCATGGAAGCGCATGACCTTGTAATTTCCGACTTTAAGGGAGGAGTGAGGTCTTTTGCAACTTACTTTAAGCACTTACTTGATTTTAATACTAAAAAACTAGACCTAACGGCTACCCAACAAAGTGCTATAGATAATGTAGCGCTTTGGTATAAAAAGAAGGATCCGAATGAGACGGCCATAACTGCTGCCTTTCATGCTGGTCTTAACCAGATTATGGTAGATGCTTCTAACCTATGGCAAGAGGCTAAAGGAGACTTCATACTCTGGAACATTCTCGTTAAAAACCTTCATGCCCTGGGCTTGCTTAAGAGCATCAACGACAAAATGATTGCCTATAGAGACGATAATGACAAGATCCTTATCTCAGATCAAAACAGAATAATTAGTGAGATTGTAAGCCAAGCGGATATTCCATTTCTTTACGAAAAAACCGGGGCCCAGTACCGTCATTTTTTGCTGGACGAATTCCAGGACACTTCTGCCCTTCAGTGGATCAACTTCAAACCTTTGTTGGAAGAAGCCCTTTCTGAAAATGGCAGGGTATTAATAGTGGGTGATGGTAAGCAGAGCATTTACCGTTGGCGCGGTGGTGAAATGAAATTACTTCTACAACAAGTAGGCAATGATTTGCGCTTCTTTTCGGATGAAAACACCGTCCAAAACCTGGATGCGAATTACCGTAGTCGTAAAGAAGTCATTGAATTCAACAATCTGTTTTTTCAGCAAATTACCCTTGCTACGGCTTCGCGTCTGGAACAGGAAGGTACCCTGGCTCAGCTGGCCTTTGATGACGTGGCTCAGAAAATTACCTCAGCCACCAAAACGGGAGGCTACGTGCAAATGCGCTTCTATGAAAAGGAAGGCGAAAGCACTCCACGGGAGCAAATTGACCTGCAGCTCATTGCACAGATAAAGGCTTTGTTGGAAGAAGGATATGCTTACAGAGACATAGCCTGCCTCGTATTTAGCAATAAAGACGGTACTCAGGTAGCTGAATTGCTCACTGCTGAAGGCATACCCGTGCAAAGTAGTGACTCGCTTATAGTAGGAAATGCGGCCCCTGTAAAGCTTATTATCTCCTTGTTGCGCTTCCTTCAATATCCGCAAGACACCTTAATGCGTGGTCAAATCATAGTGCTCCTGCACCAACTGGGCCTACTGGAAGCAGAATTGCATGTTTCTTTAAAAAGGATACAGTCGGAATTCTCTGCTTTTTATGAGTTGATACCACAACCCCTTGCCGAAATTCTTCAAAAGAACAAAGGCAATCTGCTGCATGTGGTAACGCAACTCATTGAAACTTCAGGTGTGAAAGACCAATTCCCAATTTATCTGCATCGATTACTGGAATTGGTTTTTGAGTTTGAGAGTCACAACGAAAGTCATATCGGTGATTTTATTCAATGGTGGGATTTAACTGGGCATAAACGCACTATCCAGGCCCCCGAAGATCTAAACGCTGTGGTGATTCTCACTGTGCACAAGGCAAAAGGCTTGCAGTATCCGGTGGTGATTATGCCCTATGCCAAACGGCGCATAGATCCACCATCAGATTTACTCTGGATAGAAAACAAGGGAATTGTAAACGAAACATGGGCTGATTACCTGCCTATCAACTTTGAAAAAAAACTGCGCGACACGCCCTTAAAAGACACTTATGAAGGTGAGAAGGAGCTCTACTTAGTAGACGCCCTTAATATGCTTTATGTGGCATTTACCCGCCCTGAAGAGCGCCTATACGTACTCGCCGACCTAAGTGACACCATGGACAACACGGCAAAACTGGTGCATGAGTACTTGATGGTGCATGAAGATTTTGAAGAATGTTTTATTGAAAACACGCTGCATTTTGGTACTGCGCTACCCCCTGAAGCGAAGGGGAAACAACAAATAGAGAAACAAAGCAACATAGCAGATTCATTGGTTTCAAGCATTGAAAAGGAATTGCTGTTGCGAAGGCCCAGGCTTCGGGTTTCAGACCTCAACACCAGTACGGACCAACCTAAACAGCAGTATATTACGAAGGAGCTATTACAGCGTATAAATAGAATGGAAGACCTTGAAAAGGTTCTCGGTGAAGCCACTTTTGAAGGGCTCATTTCAACCGACGACAAGGCTCATTGGCAAAAGCAGTTGGAATCTGTGCTTGCACTTCCAGAGCTCTCCTACTGGATGACCACTGCCAAAGAGCTGCTCAATGAGCATGAAATACTTACTGCTCATGGTGCCCTAAGCACAGATAAAACCTTTGTTTTAAGCCAGCAGCTCATTGTGCTCAATATTCACGTGGAAAAAAGCCGAAAAGAACACTACGAACAAATAAGAGACTATATGTACGCCCTTGAGAGCATTGTTGCGCAACAAAGGCCTGAGGTACCTTCAGCTGTTTTACCTGCCCAACAGGCGTCATTATTTGAAGAGTCAGAGCCCGCTAAGAATCTAAGTAAGGGCCCGGCAACAAGAAAGTCAGTAACGGGCTATTTACTCTACCTGGAGAGCCTCACATTGGAAAAAGTACTTTAAGACACATAAGCGCCACAATGACCTTTATTCAAGAAATACTCAACGACTTGGGCCAGAAGGATCCAGAATGGGCCAGTACGTTATTTTTATTTCCCAGTAAACGTCCGGCACTGCATTTGAAGCAAGCCCTGATATCCGGCGTTCAAGAAGCAGTATGGGCTCCGGAGTGCATTGCTATTGCTGATTTTGTGGCCAAGCACAGTAGGCTGAGTCTTATGGACAGCATGAGCCTTGTTTTTGAACTGTACCAGAGTTATTTGGAACACCTGGACAAGGATAAGAAACCGCTACCGCCGCCAATTTTCTACCCTTTGGGTGAAACCATGCTTGGCGACTTTAGCGATATAGACAGTGACCTCGTAAACGCAAGGGCTCTGTTTGCCAACTTCAGAGAACTCAAAGAGTTGGAAGACAGCTTCGGGCTTCACGAAGAGCAGTTAACCTACTTCAAAACCTTTTGGAAACATTTTTCCAGCCTGGAACCCAAGCGCATGCAGGCCGAATTCATGGACCTGTGGAACATGATGGGAGAACTGTATTTTGATTTCAGAACGAGACTTCTACAAAAGGGGGCCGCCTATGCAGGAATGGCCGAAAGAAATCTGGTTGATGACTTCAGCGGCTTAAGTGCAGCCTTTAAGGGGAAGACCATTGCTATTTGTGGATTCAACGCTTTGACAAAGGCTGAAGTAAAACTCTTTAAAGAACTTGAGTCAGTAGCACAGGTTCACTACTATTTCGACTACGATCCGCACTATATGAAGCCTTTTCATGAGGCTGGCCATTTTATGCGGAAAAACCTGAAGAGTTTTAAAATACCGTCGAAAGAAAAGAAGGGCGCTGCGGGATTGGCTAGCCCTAAAGAGCTGAGCATTACATCGGCATCAGGTGTAACCGGAATGGTACAGGCCTTGTATCACGACCTTATGCAGCTACCTGCTGAAATAATGACGGAGCGCACCGGCATTATCTTACCTGATGAAACTGCTTTAAAGGCAGCCATTGAAGTCGTGCCCAAAATCCCATACGATCTTAACATCACTATGGGAATGCCCTTTCACAGTTCAGGTATATGGTCGCTTACCAAAGTATTGTTTCAGCTACACAATCACTATAAAACGGATAGTAAAGCCTTTCACTACAGAGATGTTTTGCATGTATTGCAACATCCCGAACTCCGTTTTGAACAAAGTCTGGAAACCAGGAGGGCACAAAAAACCATTGCTCGTAAAAACATTATTTATTGCTCAGCCAAGTGGTTGGCTGAACTAGAGTTTCCAATACTCTTCAATGACATTTTCACTCCCATTGAAGCTCCTAATGACATCTTCAACCTTGTAAAAAAGGTATATGCCACCTTGGATGAAAGCACTCCACACTTTGACACCGTTCGTAGTAGCATTCTAGTCCATGCTTTCTTACAAATCAACCGCTTCAAAGACCTTTATGGTGTTTACCTTCAGTCGCTTGATATCAGTGAGCTTTGGGGACTTTATCAAAAAGCTACAAATAGCAATACCATTCCATTTGAAGGAGAACCCTTGCGTGGTGTACAGCTAATGGGAATGTTGGAGAGCCGTTCCATTGACTTTGACCACTTATTTGTACTCTCGGTAAACGAAGGAGTACTCCCCAAAGCCAACCAGCACAAATCACTTATTCCTTTTGGAATTCGAAAGGCCTTTGGGATGACCACTTTTCGAGAAGACGACGCACTCGCGGCCTATTACTTTTACAGAACCCTGCAAAGAGCTCAAACCGTACACCTCTACTACAATACTGATAGCGATGGCAACAGCAAGGGCGAACCGAGCCGTTTTCTGCTACAGATTAAGAGTGAGCTCCCCCACTTTCGCATCACAGAGAAGAGTTTTGGCCTAAGCAGTAAAAAGGTGAGCTACGAGCACCTAAGTGTTGAAAAGGTTCCTGAAGTAATGGAAGGGTTAAAACAATACGAGGTTTTAGACAATGAAGTGAAGCGCCCACTGTCGCCATCCGCAATTGTTACCTATATCAAAAGCCCTGTTCAGTTTTACATCCGCTACGTGGCCAACTTTAGTGAACGCGAAGAAGTGTTGGAAGAAATGGATGCCATTACATTGGGTAACATCGTGCACAATACACTTGAAGAGCTTTACAGCCCACATTTGGGCGAGGAAATCACCAGCGACCTGGTAAATGTCCTTATTTCAACCAAACTAAGTGAAAGCCTCACCAGACACCTTTCGGCTGAAATGAACCTGACTGAGACGGACCTCATGGGACGGAATTTATTGCTCTTTAATGTGTGCCATAAACTGTGTACCAATGTTATGGAACAAGATGCCTTAACTCCTGGACTTAAAATACTGGAGCTGGAGTTTGACGAGCTTTTCTATGACATTGAGATACTCACATCTAAAGGCGTAAAGAAACTGCGGCTTAAAGGTCAGTTTGATCGTCTTGACGAGGTAAATGGGCAAATGCGCGTGGTAGATTACAAAACTGGAAAAGTGGACTTGCCCGGTGGAAGAAGCAACTTACTCACTACAGTTTTTGACGATGGCAAGTACGCTGCAGGATTGCAAACATTGTTTTACTCTCTGGTTTACCTCAAAAACCGACCAAAAGACCGGGTGCTCCCTACTATTTACCATTTGAAGGCTACGGAGAAAATGGTGATTCCCGTTGGGCAAAATAGCCTCAACCTTGAATCATTAGCGGAATATGAGAATATGCTGAAAGCAAAGCTGGAGGAAATTTGGGATGTGAACCAAGCCTTTGCCTTTAATGATTATGATAAAGAAAGCCCTTATCTAATGATGGAAGTGCTGTAGTTGTTCAGAATTGGAAATTGAAAAATAAAAGTCGAAAATTAGGTGAGAACCCCGCTACTCCTTGATACATTGCTACACGGCACTCAGGATGGCATTTAGATTCTTGTTAGTATTTGATAAGACTACTGCTTCCACTACCTGATTCATATAGCTCTGAATGATACCGACAGCGAAGCGGCTAAGGTGTTGTATCGAAATAACGGGTACAAAAACGAAAGAGTAATTCGTATCGTGTCTTTCCATTTGTAAGGAAGCATAAGAAGTGGGCCAATTACTAAGCTGAAGTAGAAAAGTCAGGTATTCAATTGCATCCTATTGCACAAATCCTACATCTTCGTAATAAAGCACTATGAAAAATTTGATACTGGGCTTCATGATGGTCCTGCTAAGCAGTGGTATTAAAGCTCAACTCACGTACGAAACCGTTTTCAAAACCACTAGCGATGCACTATGCAATAAACTGGTGCATATCGATGGGGCCCTGGAGTATTACTTTGGTTTTAACTCTTTAACAGGTAAAGCTCGTTTGGATGTTTTTGATCATGATAAAAAAGAGTTGTCTAACGTTGTTAAAGTTGATAGTATTTTCAGCATTGTAGCCGTTTCTTTTCATGAAACTCCCAACAAATTCCTGATGATTACAGAAGGGCTAAGATTTACAATCTATGAGGTGGAGAAGACCACATTTAACATAATTGGCCACGTAAAAGGAGGCCGGTATGCCCACTCCAATATATGCGCATCAGACAATGCTATGGCATTTTCACGCCAAGAACCTGGAGTAAATAAATATGAATTCTATGAATATCAATTCAAGGACAAAACCCTTTCCCTAATTGATAGCGCCGATAACATTCGTTTCTTCAATTACCGGATCGACTATCTGGACAATCAACTCCTTATTTTGAAAGATGATGGTTTATTCACTTACGACAAAGGCTCCTTTCAAAAGCTCCTTTCGCTCAGTAAGCCTATCATGTATCACAAATTTGAAATGGGTGGAAAGTTGCTACTTTCTATAAGAGAACATAGGTACGGTGCTATGCAATTGCTCGTTACTGACGGAACAGTCAAGGGCAGCTTTATTCACGACATCTCATATGCAGGAAGAAACCCTAGGTTTGCATATGCACAAGAAGAGATCCGTGGAAGAATAAAGGCATTTGCCTACAAGGACACAACAACAATCCCAAATGCGGGAAGAAGCGTTTTTGAATATGACATGGACAATGATAGCCTTATTGAGGTACAGGAAAACATCCATTGGTCGCCAGAAACTATTGTGCCAGTGAAAAATGACGTATTTCTGAAACTAGGCTACGATAAGTATAAGAAAGGAACTCAAGTACGCAGAAAAGGCTCCCCCATGCTCTTTACCAGAGGTAAGTCAGACTCTACTGATATGAAACCAGATCCTAAAAATACGCGCATCGACTTTCATTACAAGGGCCTTAGACTTTATACGGCAGATCATGACGACTATATAAGGTCTGAAGAAGATTTTGGAACTCGGCTACAATATTTTAAGCTCAACTACACGACCAAAGCGATTGAGCCTGTTCTTCCCATCATTGATATTCACCGGATAGACACGGTACAACAAGGAGATACCGTCGCCGTTAAGTCTACCCTATTTGCAGCGGTATGCAATGAACATACCGTGAAAAATGAATTCTTCTTTGTAGTAAAACCAGAGGGCTCAGATACCTTTTACTACAATCGAATAGTTGACAACCACAACAGCATTGCCACTGAAGTAAGTGCAGCACAGATTGATGTATACCCTAACCCTTCAAAGGGATGGGTTAAAGTCAAATCAACTTCTCACATCAACTCTATTAGGCTAATCGATATGCAGGGACGGGCCTTAAGAGGCTTTGACGATCCCGGGAATTCGGCTACCCTAAACCTATCTGAAGTTGAAAAGGGCAGTTACATCTTATCAATACACACAAAGGATGGCGTAGCTCACAGTAATATTCTCCTGAAAAAATAAGCAGGTATATAAGTTTATAAAGAAACACAGCGAGTAGAGACAGTATCCAAATAGAGAAGTTCAGGCACACATGCCATTCCACCCTTCGATACAACGCTACGCGTCGCTCAGGATGTCATTTGAATTCTTGTTAGCATTTGATAAAACTGTTGCTTCCGCTACCTGATTCATATAGCTCTGAGTGACACCAATAGCGAAGCGGCTAAGGTGTTGTATCGAAGAGCGGATGAAACAACGGAATATTGAACCATTGCTCACACTTCAATACAGTGCTGCGCGCCACTCAGGATGTCATTTGGATTCTTGTTAGTACTTGACAAAACTGTTGCTTCCACTACCTGATTCATGCAGCTCTGAGTGACACCGATAGCGAAGCGGCAAAGGTGTTGTATCGAAGAGCGGATGAAACAACGGAATATTAAACCGTTGCTCATACTTCGATACAGCGCTGCACGCTACTCAGCATGGCAACTACCAGTCACGCCAGACTGGAAAGAAACTAGAAACTAAAGACTTAAAACCAGAAACTAAACTTAGTGTCCTTTTGGTTTTTGCTTCGGTTTGGGTACCCGGCTCTTGTACTCGGAGTCAAACTGCTGATAAGTTACACCTCTGTAACCATAGCCTCCGCCCAGGTATTCCAAAATCTTCTCCATTTCATGGGCATCATGGTAGCCTGGAATCGCCTGTATTTTGTCAAGTCCTTCAGTAAAGTAAATGGTAGTGGGATAGCTCATTCTTCCATTATTTGAACCATAGGCTCCCGCCCATTCATGAAAGTACTTGCCATTGCCTCGGTTAGTGAGCTTGAAAGTTTGGCCATTAAAGTCAAAGTCTTCTCCTTTTTCAGCATTGAACTTTACGGCATAGAAATACTTGTTCATCAGCTCTATCACCACATCATTGGTAAAGGTTTTCCTATCCATCACCTTGCACCAGCCGCACCAGTCAGTATATAAATCAACAAAAAGCTTCTTAGGCTGCTTTTTCATGAGCTCTTGAGCCTCTTGCAAACTGTGCCATTGAATCTTGGCAACAGGAGCTGTATTGTCTTGTTTTAGAGAAAGAAACACCAGCGACAGGGCTATTATAGGAAGAATCTTGAAGTGGTTCATAATTCAAATGTGTAAACAAAAAATGCAAAAAGACTTTAAGAAGTTCTTAAGTGAACTTAATTTGATGTCAATAAGCCTTCAATGACACAAAAAGAAAAGGCCCTCGACATTGCCAATATTCTGGAAGAACGGTTTCCTGAGGTTCCAGTTCCCTTAGATCACAAAGATCCGTACACACTTTTAGTAGCCGTATTACTATCGGCACAGTGTACAGATGAACGCGTAAACAAGATCACTCCCTTGCTTTTTGATAGAGCTGATAATCCGCAAGACATGGCCTTGGTTCCTGTGGAAGAAATAAAAGCCATCATTCGTCCATGTGGACTATCGCCTAGAAAATCAAAAGCTATTTCAGAGCTCTCCCAAATTTTGCTTGACCAACACAATGGTGAAGTACCGGCAGATATGGAAGCCCTGGAAGCCCTGCCAGGAGTGGGGCACAAAACAGCTTCAGTAGTAATGAGTCAGGCTTTTGGTGAACCAGCCTTTCCTGTGGACACCCACATTCATAGACTCGCATACAGGTGGAAGCTGAGCACGGGCAAAAACGTTGAGAAAACAGAAGCTGATTTGAAGAAGCTGTACCCAAGAGAACTTTGGAACAAACTGCATCTACAAATCATATTCTTTGGTAGAAAGTACTGCCCAGCCCGCGGGCATGATCCCAATGCCTGTCCTATTTGTTCTAAATACGGAAGGGCTGAACTCTTCAAGTAAAAGCTGCTTGTTGTTTTACGTTTACTGCTAAATGCAACAAATCAAGTTAGGGCACAGCATTTAATGCTTAAGTGCTTAAACAGGTGTTTAACTCATTACCAAGACACATTAAACCCCTGGAAATCAGAAGCCTGTAATTTCCTTTGAAAAAAATCTTTGGCCTTTTGTAATGTTTTGCCTGATGCTTCTACTAACAGAGTAAAAGCAAAACAACATGAAAAAGAATTTACTCTTACTCGCCCTAATAGTTTGTAGCAGTTTTACCTGGTATTCCTGTCGACCCGATGAAGGAAACGATCCTGAAATTGAAGTTGAAGTTGAAGAACAGGACATATGGTCTCCCTCCAACAATTCCCTTTTCTGGAGGATTTCTGGTAATGGTCTCCAACAACCGGCTCACTTGTTTGGCACTATACACACCATTGCCCATGAAGATTTTTCTTTTGAAAAAGGGCTTGACTCTATTTTAGAAAGTTCTACATCGCTTATGTTGGAAGCTGATATAAGTGATCCTGCCATTATTAAAGCCGTTCAAAGTCGTATGACCTGGGAAAAGGGCATTAATCCTGACGATATGTACACTGATGCGGAGGTAGAAGCTCTTGACGCACTTTGTCAATCTCTAAACACCAGCTGGGAAGTGATCAAGCAATTCAATCCATTGAGCCTTGAAGGTTATTTATCAGGACAAATTCTCAAAAAGGAGCTTGGCATAACCAGTGGCTATGAAGAATACCTGATATATAATGGTCAGAAAAATGGCACTCCTATATTGGGTGCGGAATCAGCTGAATACGTGTTTACCTACTACAAAGACATTCCAAATGAAGAGGTGATAGACCGCTTGGTGAAAATGGCAACCAACTACCTTGATGAGCCAGAAACCTTTATGGGCTCGTTTCAAGAATTGGTGCAGGCCTATTTACAACAAGATTTGAAAGCTCTTTACGATCTTAATTTCAAGGAAGGCGACCAGCACCTTAACGAGCGGACTTATGAAACACTTATTGTAAGCAGAAACGCAGTATGGATGGATGCCATAGAGAAAGAACTGTCAGGCCGATTAGTAGCTGTAGGTGCAGCACATTTAGGTGGTGATAAAGGATTGGTTCAATTACTACGCGACAAAGGATACGAACTAACCCCTATAAAAGTGGCCCGCTAGATGACCTTACCTGAAGGTACTTCTCAAACACTGGAGGCCATCATCAACCGGCACTTGGAGTTGATATACAAGGTGGCCTTCATGTATACTAAAAATGTGGACGACCGCAACGATATGGCCCAGGAAATTGCCTATCAAATCTGTAGAAGTTATAAAGGCTTTAAGGGCAAAAGCAAACTAAGTACCTGGATTTACAAAATTGCCCTTAACACAGCGCTTTCGAGCTTTAGAAAGAAAGAAGTGGCTGCTGAATCCTTACCCAATACTGACGTGGCCGACGACGATGAAGCAAGTGTTAAACGCGAACAGGAATCAGGTTTGCGCTACGCCATTCAACAACTCAATGATGCTGATAAGAGTTTGACCCTATTGTTTCTGGACGACCTGTCCTACCAGGAAATAGGGGAAATCACAGGCCTTTCTGAAAACACAGTAGCGGTAAAAATCCACCGAATTAAAAAGAAACTAAAAACCATTGTACATGGAAAATGATAAACGCTTACAAGACGAATGGAACGACATTCAAAGCGAGCTAAGAGAAGCCGCTTCAGAGTTGCCTTCACGTGCTATAGAAAACCAATACCAGTCCATATCACAAAAAAGGCTCATTTACAACAACCTAATTGAGCTTGGTTTTTCAGCAATGGGAGTTCCTGTACTCGGAGTTTACCTGTTGGTAATGGACACTACCGGACTACTGCCTATATGGATTAAATGGGTCATGTGGCTTACTACTTTTATAGCCCTTTATCCTTCAGTGAAGTTGTTTAGAGATATACATTACCCCAATCACAATCTCAATGTGAAACAATATCTGGAGGGGCTTATTCGCAGAATGCATTTCTATAAAGTATATCAGGTGTTCACTTCTGTTTTAAGTAGCCTCATCATTTTTGGAATTGCCGTACTTCTTTCCAAAGGCTGGACCCTGAGGGTAGACGATACCCTTTATACGGGGATTTTGAATTATCCTTTTGAATTTAAGTGGAAGTATATTTTAGCTGCCATGCTCATTAATATGGTGGTTTCTGCCTTCGTAGGAGTTTGGGCCTATTTGATGTATATGCTATTTTACAAGAGCAGAAGAAATGAATTGAAAAGGAAACTGGACTCTTTACTTGCCGATTAAATACTGATGCTTGGAGCATGAACCCTTTTTCCTTTTTTGAAGTAGATGGGCAAACCAATAAGTGCTCCAAAACGCAGTTCTGTGAACTGGGGACCTTGCCCTTTTTCAAAAAATGGTGTAAACGAAACTCCGTACCAAAGTGCCAGCACACCGTATGTGAAGGTTCCAAAATGGCCTGCCTGTAAGCGTTTTAAACCGTAGAAATCGGGGTCGTCTCTTAAGGGCATCTTCACCTTTTCTTTATCATCGCCTATTCTATAACTCCTTTTAAACCGCCCCAACACTGCATAGCCCACATAGGCTCCGGGTGAATACCGGGCATAACCACTGCCATCCTTATTTTTCAATTGAAGCTGCCCACGCATTTGCAGGGAGCCTACACAGAGATCGCTCCATAGAAAGTCCACCTCCGGATCTTCCAATGTTTCAAAAATGGTGAGCCCATTGGAGCGGTTAACTGACACATTGTTTTCAAAAGTTATGTCGGTCCATTGAAAAGTGGGAGACAACCTAAAGTGACTCTTTGGTAGGGTGTCGCCCTTCACCCCGGGAATTGAAAAGGAGTAAAATATTTCCAATTGATGGGTCCTAATGTTTTTCATCTCGGCCTTACCCGCCCCCAAATAATATACTCTGCTTCCACTAAGGCCTATTTGCGCGTTAAGAACCTGTTGTGAAAATGCAATAAGAACCATTGTAAATAGGAGCCTGAAAAAAAGTAGGTAGTTGTGCATAGCCGCTTACTTCGAAGTTTCCCAAACATGCGCTTTTGTTCTATTTCAGTTCCTTAATAAATTGTAAAGCTGTACGACTGGGCCAGATCAAAAACAATTCATTAACAACCGTCTGAATTCAGCTAATGCAAACAGTTTACAAAAGTGTAACCTTTCATCATCTACTTGAAGAGCAGCAGATAAACGTTGTAAACAGGGATCAAAAACTTCCAACCTGGCAAGCCCGATTCAAATACCCTTTTCACCGTTTGAATAACGATGGCATACCATAAGACCAAGAACCCAATGGTCCAGACACATGGAGTGAAATAGGCTTGCAATTCGCTCAAGGCTCCTAAGCTAAAGGCCGTAGCCAAAAAATTTCCCAACCACGTTCCAAATACAAGAACAAAAAGGTGAGCCACCGCTATTACCACAAGGAAGGCAGCATAGGGTTTTCTTTTCATTTCTCCCTCCCAAAGAAAGAAATCCTGTAAGTCAAAATGGTTGTATCTCCTGGGTTTAGGATGCAGAACATCACTTACCTCATCCCGCCAGTGAAGCACCTGGGTCCCCACCTTTACGTGGCTATGGTCATTCAATACAGTAGGCTCTGTAATTCGATCGCTATTAATAGTCACACCAAACTTTTTGCTCAGGTCTACAATCACCCACTTATCGGAGCGCAATTCCAGTTGGGCATGCTTAGGCTCAATGTACCTTCCGGTGTATTGTATATCACAATCGTTTCCTGATCCTATAGTTATGATGGTCTTCAAATACTGCCCATTTTCAAAATGTGTTGTAGTGCAACACAACTGTATTGGCAAAGAACGCAAAAAACGCAACTCAATTTTGCAGCTTTCCGTAAAACAGCTTTGCTATCTTGCAAATACTGCCTTCCCCTGGCCGCAGGCAACCTCTAGGTTTGAAACCTACAAAACATAGACTCATGGAATTTGCGAAATCAAACAATACTCCCTTCTTCAAAGAGGTGGTGCAAGCAGTGCACGGCTACTTTAAAGACAACCAGTTGAGTATGCTTGGCAACAGAAGTATGCTGCTAAAAGGTCTGGTAATTGTAGGTACTTATTTTGCCTGCTATGGTCTTATTCTGTTCAGTGACATTGGCCTGTTAGGCAAGCAGCTCCTGGCCATTGTAATGGGCTTTTGTGGGGTACTTACGGTATTCAACATTGTACATGATGCTTCGCACAATGCCATTTTCAGGAAGAAGAAATGGAACAAACTGGCATCTTACCTGGGCGACATTATGGGAATTAACACCTACATCTGGGACATTAGACATAACATCCAACACCATCACTATACCAACGTACTCGGCGGTGATATCATCATTGAAAATGTTCCACTGGTACGACTGAGTGAGCATCAGCAACACCATTGGTTTCATCGATACCAAATTCTATATGCCCCTTTCTTATATGTCTTTTACAGTTTCTACTGGATTTTTGTAATTGACTTCAAATTGTTTTTCCAAAAGGAAATATGTGATCTGCATGACATTAAGCACCCCGGAAATGAATGGCTAAAGCTGATATTTTTCAAGGCTCTGTACATCACCTACAGCATCCTAATTCCAATACTGGTAATGGATATAGCCTGGTATTATATCGTCATTGGTTTTCTGGTAATGCATGGATTTGCCGGAGCGCTTCTTTCAAGCATTGCACTCCTGGGGCATTTTGTAGAAGGCCCGGTTTTTCCCGAGCCTAACGATGAGGGGCAAATTGAGTCTTCATGGGGAGATCATGAACTTGACGCCACCATAGACTTTGCCAATAAGAGCCGCTTTGCCCACTGGTTTACAGGTGGGCTTAATACCCATATTCCTCATCATTTGTTTCCAGGCATTTGCCATGTACACTATTATGATCTGGTAGATGTGATTAAGGAAGTATGTGAGAAGCATGGAAAAGTATACCAACAGGAAAGTTTTATGCATGCCATGGCATCTCATTTCAGGTACTTGAAAAGATTGAGCAAAGCAAACCCAACTTATGCCTAGTACTTCCAGATACCTCATTATAGGAGCGGGCCCTTGTGGATTGGCCATAGCTAAAGCCTTCAAGACTAAGGGCATCAAATACCATCAGGCAGAAGCCACCTCAAATATTGGTGGTAACTGGAGTCATGGCGTGTACGACACCGTTTTCACGGATGCATCCAAGCAGGTAATGCAGTATAGTGACTATCCCATGCCGGAGTCCTATCCTCACTTCTTGTCAAAGAAGCACATGCTGGACTACCTGAATAGCTATTGCGACTATTTTAAGTTAGAAGAACATATTCTCTTCAATACAAAAGTGACCTGGCTGCAAGCCGATGGAAATGAATGGGTAGCAACATTTAACCAACAACATCAGGAACGCTATACGGGAGTGGTAGTGTGTAATGGCCATCATTGGGATATGAAGTTCCCAAACCTTAATGGATACTTTGAAGGCGAGTACATCCATTCTAAAGAGTATAAAAACCCTTCTCAATTAGTCGGCAAAAGGGTACTTGTAATTGGGGCTGGCAATTCAGCCGCCGACATAGCATGCGAAGCGGCCAGAGTAGGCGCATCTGCTACCATGAGTATTAGAAACAGCCCCTGGATTTTCCCCAAGACCTTTGCGGGTGTCCCCTTAGGCAATATCAAACTGCGAAAGGCCCCGTCCTTCCTCAACCCAATAATGCTCAAACTGCTAATTAAATTCACTTTTGGTAAACATGAGTACTACGGGCTTGAAACACCCGGTCATGGCTACTTTGACAAACACCCTACTGTAAGTGAAGAACTCCCCTATTATTTAAAACACGGGCGGATCAACCTGCAAAAGGGCATTGATAAAATAGTAAGCAATACGGTAACTTTTACAGATGGGCGGTCTGACGAGTTTGATTTGATAGTAGCCGCTACGGGCTACCACCTCAGCTTCCCCTTCTTTCCTGAAGAATTACAAAGGGTGGAAGGTCAACACCTAAAATGTGTAGGCTACTGCACCTACCCTGATTACAAAGGTTTGTACATAGTAGGCTGGCCACAGGTACGCGGTGGTATCGGCTCTTTGGCTTCGGCCTTTTCTCAAGTGGTAACCGATCTGGTAGCCATTGAAGAAGAGTTCGGAATCCCGTCTGGGCAAGTACTTAAAGCTTGTGGAAACAAAGAAAGTGACACACATTTGTATGGATCAAAAGAAGTATTTGAGTGGATGCAACAACACCCGTTTCAAAAACTTAAAATGGTGGCCAAGCGCATGACATCATTTCAAGGACATGTGAATAATGCCACTGCGAGATATGAACCTATACCCGGTAAACAATTAAAGAGAACACAACCTGCAAATGGATGACCTTTACCAAAGACTCGAGACCGAATACTTCACCAGCTTCGACTCCAGGTTGCGGTACCTTCTTGCTGAGTATTCGATTGCAGACTTGGTAGACCACATTATCAAATGGCTTAAAGACTTGGATGAAAACGATCTGAAAGCTGATGAAAAATACCGCTTTACACTAATCTTTGCTCGCGACTTATTTATTGGTTCTGACCTCAGCAAAGAAGAAAAAAAGAAATACTATCAAACCCTGAAAGCAGCAGGTTTCTTCCAAAGTCTGAACGAGTTTTTGTATTCTAACAACCAAGGCTTTTGTTCTTATGCCATTTACACCATTGGTAAGTTTTCTCAACCTGAAAATGCACGATACTTAGAAGAAGCCTATGAAAAAGAGTATCGCTCCGTTGACCCCAGTCTCTCCTATAGGTGCCTTTCAGAGTTGTCATGGTTAGGCTCAAGCCAGCTATCTAAGTATATAGACGATTTAAAAAACGAACGCAACACCTTTTCAAAACTGACCTTAGCCATGTTTTTTCGAAGTAGAAGCGATTCCAATAATGAATACGACCGTTTAATCACTGACCCCGAACTCGTTAACTTCATTGCTCCCACCAAGCCCAATGCCAGTAAAGATGAGTTGGAATCAAGGCTCGCAAACTTTGACATGCAAGCATTCAACTCTGCATGGTCAAGTGATAGACATTCGAAGCCTCAAAGACTCAAGGCGGCAATGTCTAAATTCTTCAATGACTTCGTTTATATCAAAACCGAAGATGAAGGACATCAAAACCTGCTGCGGGCCATGGGTGTGGACAATAAAGACTTCTAGATGCGCCCACAAGGGCAGCTCTACAGTTTAGTCCCCCCATATTTGTCAAAAAGGGCTTTCTGATAGTGCTCCGCATAGTAGCCGCAATGCTCTATCATGTTGCCCACGTCGCGTTGCTTAATATCGGCAGCATCGCGCATGGTTTTTAAGTAGACGGTACCATCCACCACACTAAAAGCCACAGCATACAGCACGTAGTTAATCTCGCAAAGGTCCTGGTAAAAATTACCGGCATTTTTTTCAGGTACTGTCATAATGGGTGCCTGTACCTGAAAAACAATCTTCTCATTTTGCTCTTCTACCTCCCATAAATCAATATTAACAGTTATTTCGCCATAGGCTAAATTCCACTGTCCGGCCATTTCTCCGCGTGCATCGTTGGGATCCAGCCCCATATCGCGCATCGCATTGTCTACTATGAAGTAATATGGGCTAAGGTCTTGCGCCATTTGAATAGATTTGTATTTTTAATACAGCAAAAATAGAGCTTAATGTTGCGAAGAGTTAGAGTTCATTTCGTTGCCTTATTCATGGGCATGGCCGTTTTAACAAGTTGCGAAATCCTTGACCAGTTATTGGCCGGGGCAGGTAATCTTAACATTCCTACAGCACTTACTAGTGGTGAAATAGCCAAGGGCCTGAAAGAAGCACTTAAGGTGGGCACTGACACTGCTGTAAACCGACTCGCACGAAACAATGGGTTCTATGGTGATAAACTGGTACAAATTGGCTTGCCTAAGGAAGCCAATGCCATTGTTAAAAACCTGTCAAAGGTTCCACTGGTAGGTGAACCCCTGGTTGAAGAAGCCAAAAAACTAATTAACCGTGCTGCTGAAGATGCAGCAAGGGAAGCTGCCCCAATTTTCAAGAATGCCATTACCACTATGAGCATTGCGGATGCTGTAGGTATTCTGAAAGGCAACGATTCAGCCGCTACACATTACCTGCGGGGTAAAACCTACCGACAATTGAAACAGGCTTTTCTTCCTAAAATTAAAAACTCTCTAAGCAAGGACCTTGTGAAAAATACTTCGGCAGAGGAAGCCTATCAAAAGCTCATTGACAACTACAACTTAGCGGCAAAAATTCCATTTAGCGGTTTGGAGCCCATTAAGACCAATTCGCTAAGCCAATATGCTACCAAAAGGGCATTGAATGGCCTATTCCTAAAAGTAGCGAACGAAGAAAAAGATATTAGACACGACCCGGTGGCACGTGTAAACGACATTCTTAAAAAGGTGTTTGACGAAAACGCTTTGATTGGTAGTTGAGTAAAGGCATACAACTAATGATTCTTGCCACGCTCTTTTATGCGGGCATGAACGTTTCCATAAAGTTTCTAGATAGAATTCCCTCGCACGAGGTAGTATTCTTTAGGTCCATAGTTACCCTTGTAATAACCTGGGTACTGCTACGTCGTAAACAAGTTTCTCCCTGGGGCAATAATAAAAAGCTATTAATCGCTCGGGGTCTGGCTGGCTTTGTAGGCCTCATTTTGTACATCTACACGGTACAGAGGATGTCACTTGCCAGCGCAGTTACCATTCAATACCTTTCTCCCATTTTCACAGCGCTGTTTGCCATTTTTATACTTGGTGAGCGCATGAAGGGTATTCAATGGCTGTTTTTTGGGCTGGCATTTATAGGCGTGGTTTTAATAAAAGGCTACGACAGTAGCGTAGACCTGGTCTTGTTGCTTCTGGGAGTAGCTTCAGCAGTGGGCAGCGGTTTGGCTTACAATTTTATCAGAAAACTACGGGGACAGGACGATCCGCTGGTGATAGTATTCTACTTCCCACTTGTTACGCTTCCTATTATCACCCCTTATACGCTTAGCCACTTTGTAATGCCTTCCGGTATTGAGTGGCTTATGCTATTGTTTACAGGTTTGTTTACCCAGTTTGCTCAAGTGTTTATGACAAGGGCCTACCAACTTGAAAAAGTGGCCAATGTATCACTCCTCACCTACCTGGGAACCATTTATGCACTCATCATAGGCACATTAATTTTTAATGAAGTTTATCAATGGCAGGCTATAGCAGGTATGGCTCTTATTGTAGGAGGTATTTTAGCCAGTATACTGTACAAGAGAAAATTTGATACCCCTTCATAGGCACTTCTTTTTTGGTATCACCCCTTCTCAATGGCAATGCAATCACCATAGCAGTAAAAGCACATTAGCGTAGTCTTACGCAGAGACTTATTGAAAAGCTGAGAAAACTTACTGAAAACCAAAACCCTATAAAAAAAGAAGCGGCCAGGACCTCCCAAACCTGACCGCAAGGGGACTAACTGCGTTGACCTATAAATTTGAGTTAGTAACTGTCTAAAACATGTGTCGCTTTCAAACGACTTGACTAAGGTAGTGTTTTTTTGCACTTGTGCAACACTTAGTGTATTTCTTACACGACGATTCTATATGAATCTTAGACGAATGACCTAAAAAAAGCGGTTTAACGTTCTGAGGAGTTCAAAAACTCTTAAAGATTTCATAAAAATCAAGTGATTCTGCTTAGTCAATGCAGGGTTAACGCAACATTGAACAAAAAGGTACTTTTGCACGCCAATTTTAGCAATGGTTTTTAGCTCTACAGTTTTCATCTTTTTCTTCCTGCCAATAGTGCTGCTGGTGAGTCTGTTGTTGCCAAGAAGAGCACAAAATGTATGGCTTCTGCTCACCTCGCTTGTATTCTATGCATGGGGCGGGGTTAGCTATTCAGTAATCCTTATCGGATCGCTGTTAATGAACTATGTAGTAGGGCTGCTGCTTGACAGGTTTGATAAGGACAAGAAAAAAGTACTGGGAATCGGCATTGGACTCAACCTGGTAGTATTGGTCATTTTCAAATACGCCGACTTTATTACAGAAAACATCAATAGTGCTTTAGGCACTGAGTGGCCACTGCCTGAAATTAAATTACCTATTGGTATTTCCTTCTTTACTTTTCAAGCCATTTCCTATCTGGTAGACGTGTACCGAAGGGAAACCAAAGTGCAGAAAAACCTGGTGGACCTTTCGCTGTACATCTCACTCTTTCCTCAGCTCATAGCGGGCCCCATAGTGCGCTATCATGATATCGCACTGCAATTGAAAAAGAGAACCAAGAGCTGGGAAAAGATAGCTTCAGGAGTAGAGCGGTTCATTATTGGATTGGGTAAAAAGGTACTTCTAGCCAATACGTTCGCGGTTATTGCCGATGAAATATTTAATGCCGACCCCGGCATCATAACGCCTACAATGGCAGTAGTAGGTGCCATTTGCTACAGTTTTCAAATCTACTTTGACTTTGCAGGATACTCAGATATGGCCATCGGCCTGGGCCGCATGTTAGGTTTTGAGTTTAAAGAAAACTTCAACTTTCCCTATGTGGCAAAGAGTATACAAGAGTTTTGGAGGCGCTGGCACATCTCGTTGTCTACCTGGTTTAGAGACTACTTATATATCCCCCTGGGAGGAAACAGAGTATCTTCCAGCAGAGTATACCTCAATCTATTTCTGGTATTTCTGTGTACTGGTTTTTGGCATGGCGCCAGCTGGAACTTCATCTTTTGGGGATTGTTTCACGGGTTCTTTTTAGTAGTAGAAAGAGTAGGTTTTGGCAAGGTGCTCAAAAAACTATGGCAACCTTTACCTCAGATCTACATGCTGGTAATTGTGGTAATCGGGTGGATATTCTTCAGGGCTGAAACCATGGATTCTGCCTTGACTATAAGCACGCAGTTTATAAAAGGCTTTTGGCTCTTTAACTGGCAAGAAGCCATTGGTTATGTGCAGAAAGACCTGCTCATTGCTCTTGCCTTTGGAATACTGTCAATGATGGGCTTCATGGAAAAACTACTGGCAAAAGCTCATACAGCTTTAAACAAAGGCCCTGTTGAAATACCCTACGGAATACTCAGGTATTCGCTTTTGTTCGGGGTGCTTTTTGTTTGTATGAGCTTCTTGTCTGCCCAAACCTATAATCCTTTCATCTATTTTAGATTTTAACTATGAAATGGATTTCAGCCTTCTTTAGTATCCTCTTTCTCGCTGCTATCTCAGTACCCTTTGTAGCCTATATGGTGCAACCTCCCCAGGAAGTATCAGAAGATGAGAAAAGAGATCTTGAACCCTTCCCGGAAGTTGATATCAAATTGCTGGATAAGTTTCCACCTGCCTTCAATAAGCACTGGGCCGATCAGTTTGGTTACCGCAACTGGTTTATTGAAAAAAATCACCAGATAAAAATGGATTTCCTAAGGATTTCCCCAGTTCCCAACTTGGTGCTTTTTGGAAACGACCAGTGGTACTTTATGAAAGGCAAATCGTACAAATCGTACACGGGCCTCAATAAATTCAGGCATGAACATCTTAAGAAGGGACGAGCTGAACTTCAGCGCAGAGCTGATTTTGCCAAAAAAGCCGGTGTTCCCTACTACATCTTCATAGCTCCTTTAAAGCACAGGATATACGACAACAAACTGCCCATGAACATTGCCCGGCTTACTGATTCTATGCAGGTAGACCAGTTTGTGCAACTGGGAAAAGAGATAGATGGCATTGAAGTTATTGACCTGGCCCCCGTACTAAGAGAACATCGCTCAGAGCGCAGACTTTATCATAAAACGGACAACCACTGGAACAATCAAGGTGGATTTGTGGCCTATTCAGAAATGATTCGGGTGATGCAAAAGGACTTCCCAAACATTCCAGATGCCTTTAACTGGAGCGATTTTGACATAGAATTAAGAGATGGGAATGGTGGAGCACTAGCCCGCTACCTTAAAAAGACTACTACTTTAAGAGAAGAGTATTTTGATTTTCACCCAGTTGTGGAACCTCCCTACCGGATATATGCCGATACGAATGAGAAGTTTCAGCATCCTGAAAAATTCTGGTATCCTGATGAATACGAAATCCGTACGGTATGTGAAAGAGACAGTACCATGCCACGAATTGTTTGGTTTAGAGACTCCTTTGGTAGAATGATGTACCGTCACTTCAGGCAGCACTTTTCATATACCACGGAAATATTTGATTCCTGGATGTACAGAGCCAATGAGCACATCCTTATTGAAGAACAACCTGATGCCATTGTTGTACTTGTATTGGAGCGCAATATTCAATGTCTGTTGCTAGGCGGCAACTGTGAAGGCAACTTCTAGCATTCGCTCCTGCTTGCCGCTACTTCCTCTCCCATTCGTGCTATCTGGTGTAGCGTTTTTTCTGCTTTTACTGAAAAAGTATTGAACCTTGGCTTTTCTGAAGTGTACTACACACAAACACCCCATCAGATGAAAGCAATAAAAGCAACAGTAGCAATCTTATTACTCTTTTGTGGCAGCTATGCACTGGCACAAGAACCACAGCAGATTAAGGGTATCGCCAAGGAAGTACACCCGGCCGAATATTACGAACAGCAGTCAGACCTTTGGAAAAGGAAAACCCAAAAAGAACCCAAGAATGCCAATGCCTGGTACAACAGGTATCGTGCTCAAAGAGCATATCTGCAGACCAGCAATCCTCAATTATGGGCCACTAACCAACGTACCATCCTGGAGCAACTCAACCCTATTGTAGAAGAAACAAAAAAAGCAGTTGGAAATAGTTTTGAGTACTACTTAATGGCATCTGAGAATACTCGAACTGCCGCTTCCATTGATTATTTGAAAAAGGCTCATTCTGTTGCACCTAATAGAACAGAAGCTTATGAAGGCCTGCTCATCCACTACATTACCACCGCTCAAAAGGATAAAGCCAGCGATATAGCTCGTAAAATGTTGGCTTGCAATTACTACTCCAATGCCAATCTAAAATGGAACTACAATGCGCTGGAAACCACTGAAGAGAATGCTCTTTTTATTACGCATGGCGATATGGATGCCATTCCTAAATGGGTGTTGCAATACGGTGCTGGTATTAGAACAGATGTAATGGTAGCCAGCAAATGGCTCATGGCATTTGAACCCGAATACAAGGAGTACATTTTTAAAGCGGTCAATGCCAGGGATTTTGATAAAACAAAAGACGATTTTGAACATGCAGGAGCTTATGTGGATGCCCTTACCGCACATTTGGTGAAAACCAGTGAAAAGCCCGCTTACATGGGCTGTGGCACCAATGTAAAGTTCTTTGAATGCTTTGAACTTCATGAACACATGTACCTGGTAGGCATGGCTTTTAGATACTCAACCGAGGGTTTTGACAATCTTGGAACCACAATTAAGAACTTTGAAAAAAAGTATGATCTGGAATACTTACTCAATAATTTCCAGCATCACAGCGAAGACGAGGTGGTGAAAAAGCACATGAACATCACCTATATACCCGGGCTTATGAAACTGAAAAAACACTATGAAGCGTCGGGAAATGCACAAAAAGAGCAATACTACCAGCGGCTTATTGATCGCATTGCAGAAGACAGCGGTAGACGGCAGGAGATTATGTCATGGTATGAATAGCGAAATAAGCCCCCATTGCAAATGAAGTCATTCAAGACATCAAATAGCGACGAAGGTTTACTGCGCGATTATATAAACTCCAAAAGCCGACAATCCTTCGATATTTTGTACTCCAGGTACTTTCGTTCCTTATGGAAGTATCTGGCATGGCTTAGTGGCGAGACCGATTGCTGCGCCGATATCGCCCAAAACATCTTCCTTAAGCTCTACGAAAGACCGGGAATCTGTGATCCGAATCGAAACTTCAAAGTGTGGCTCTTTTCAAGTGCCAAGAATCAATGGAAAAATGAGCTCCGAAACAGAAACACGCGTCAGCAACATTTAGTATATCTGGCAAGTAGCGAACAACAGATAGTAAGTGACAACGACGGCAGGCAGGAGCGCCTGGAGTCTATATTCAAAGCGGTTGAAAGCCTAAATGAAACGCATAAGGAAGTATTTGTACTGAAGTATTCTAACAACCTGAGTATTCAAGAAATAGCGGAAGTGTGTCAACTGCCTCCGGGCACTGTAAAGTCAAGGCTTTTTAACGCACTCAAACAACTCAAAAACAAGGTAAATCCTATAAAAGATATACAAGCATGAATCACTACGACGAACTGCCTGAAGACATACTCGACCTTTTGGCACAAAAAAAATACGAGCAACTAAGCAGGGACGAGAAGGACCTTGTTAAAAACTGGCTAAGCCCCGAAGCATATGACGAATATGCCGCAATGCTCTTGAGCTTTAGAGAAGTGGAGAATAGTTTTGACACACCGGCTCCCTCACAAGCATTACCTGAGCACAAGCCCACCTTCCTACGAAAACTGGTGAATTATAAAATCCCGGCCTATCAAGCAGTTGCGGCGGTTTTTATTACGCTACTCCTGGTAAACTTGTCTACATCCAATAAAGAGAATAACAAGCACATTTCTCAGCCATTCTTTTCTACCAATAACGGCGATACCGTTCCAGTCAATACCAAAAACGCCATTGAAGTAGGTGAAAAATCTATGGGGACCCCGCTCTCTGAAGACAATTACCCAGAGGAGCTCGTTTTTAATCTGTAAGGAAAAAGGACAACTAGTTGCCAAGAGCATCCAAGGCTTCTATCTGATATTTAATCTTGTTAAGGAGCCTCTTCGTATTGAGCCTGAAATTAATTCTTTGGGTAACCAGTACATAATACTGTCCGTCCTCCTGAATGGTGTCAAAGCGCCCTACGAGTTTGGTATAGAATTTCGTACTGATTTCCACAGGAACTTCTATTAATGCTATAACCTCATTCTTGTTTCCATACTTGCTTACAATAATTCTTAATCGGTGCATCAGTTCCACCGGATAGCCTCCCACCATCAGCCTATACTTGTTGGCTTCAAGTATTGAAACTCCTGAAATGGCAAGCAATTTCCTTTTCACGTTTGCCGTACTCTTACGTCTAATAGTGGGAATCAGCAGTATGAGCACTGTAAATATGGCAATGGCTCCAATACAAAGCATGAAAAGGGCAAAAGGTCCTTCCTTAATAGCCTGCAACTGAAAATGCCTATAGTCTGAAAAATCAAAGAGTGTATGTTCTTTTAACCTAAGACCGGTGAAAAAGGGCTCAGTTCCATTGCTAAATTGTATTGAAAAGGTGTCACCAGGATTGAAACCATCGCTGTATCGAGACTTCAGGTATTCGTGCAAACCATCAAAGACCGTGAGACTTAAGGCACTATCAGCAATTAAAAAGGTAAATTGGGTATTGTTCTCGTGCTGTGCCACATATTCCAAAGGAGCATCTACGCTTACCAACTGCTCTTTATGAGGTATTTCATGGTAAGTACCCCACATTTCGTAGAGGGGAAACAACATCAAAATCCCAAAAACTCCAGGCCACGCCCAGTTAAACCATTTGTCCGTTTGTTGCTCCATTATACAGAGGCTAAAATGCGAAAAGCCGCTAAAACAGACACCGAATCTTACGAATAAGGCTCAAAACGGCTCACAGAACATCCAATGCATCCATGAGTGGTAAAGTATTCACTAAAAAATTAGCCCCGTTTTTTCATTCCCATTTGCCACTAAGATTTCACAGTTCGCAGATATGAACTTAACAAGAACAGCACTCCAAGCACCACCACCAGCATGGTGAGAATAAAAGTGCTCACGAAAAAATTATGTCCTGTGAAATTGAAAAATACTACCAGCCCAATTCCAAATAGGGTAACGGCTGCACCACCTATCCGCTCCCACTTCCAGGCCAGGCCCGTGAGCAGTAAAAGGGCAGCCCAGGGCAAAGCGTTTGGAGCATTTTGAAGAATACCAGAAACGCCACCGCCGTAGGTTTCTGAGCCTGAAACCAGAGCAAAGGCAAAGACCAAAATTCCTATGCTCAGCAGTCCAAATCGCGCGACTCCTCTAAGTGCATCAGCTGTTTTCAATTGTTTATTGTTCATGCTTCCAATGTTTTTTTGATGCAGCAAAAGAAGGAGCCCCTCAAGCACTACTAAAATTCAATTTTGTCAAAAAAGGACTTTCCCCACTCTGCATATCTACTACCGCAACCAATAACAGCTACATTTACCTTTCAAAAAGGGACTCTATGTCTGATTCCATTCGAGAAATTGCAAGTACGCTTAACCCTGATGAGATACACGAGTTTAAGCGATTTATAAAGCAGAGTAGAGACCGCGGAAATGGAAAGGACATACTTCTTTTAGAAGTGCTGCTGGGTGAAGAAGAACTGAGTAAAAAAGAACTCTCATTAAGGCTCTACCCTAATGGAAACACTGTTGCTTACCAGGCATTGAGGAAAAGACTTACGCGAATGCTCAACAGATTTATTGCATTGAAATTGATGGATCATGATTCATCCAACACTTCTCAAGTCCTGAGTTTGGTAAATATGTCGCGGTATCTGTACAGTCATCATTTGCCACACCAGGGCTGGAAATACTTACGAAAGGCTGAGAGGGCCGCACTCAACAACGATCTGTTTGAGATACTCAATACTGTATACGTAATGCAGATTCAGCAAATGCCTGCAGACAGTAAAGAGTTTAACCAGGAAGAAATAATTGAGCGATGGAAAGAAAATAAAAAACGACTGGTAAAGAATGAACAAGGGGAAATAGCCTTAAGCATCATAAGCAAAAAAATACTCAGTGCCCACAGTTCGGGCAAGTATGAAAGTATTGACTCCCTGATACGCAATACCCTAAAAGAGCTCAACTTTTCTGAAGACTATTTGCTTCAGCCCAGGTTTGTATACCACATAAGCTCTGTAAACCGTAAAAGACTTTCTCTTGAAAAGGACTACTTCAGCCTGGAGCCTTTTTTAATCAACCAATACAATGCTATAAAAGATCAAAGTGGGTTCCAGTCAAAACACAACTATTACAAGCTTGGCTTCTTGTATATGATATGCCACACCTTGTACCGCAATAAAAAGTTTAGCCAGGCCTTGGGCTATCACGAGCAGCTTGAACGGGAGTTACAAACGGCACCTAAAGTTTTGATCAATGAATTTGGACCAAAGGCCAGGTTACTGGGAGCCAGCCTGCTCCTTTTTAAAAGAGAAATTGAGAACAGTTTGCGTCTTTTAGAACAAGGACTCCAAAGTGAAAACTGGACGCTTTCGCAAAAACTGCGGCTCAATTTTATTGTGAACATTGGTATTGTTCAGTTTTACCAAAAAAAGTACTCTGATGCCAATAAAACATTACGGCTCATAAACCACTCAGACAAGTGGTGCGAAAAAATAATGGGAGCTGAATGGGTAATGAAAAAGAACCTCATGGAGGTACTTCTCTACTTTGAGCTATCGGAGTTCAGTCTGGTGGATTCCAGAATTAACTACTTGCTAAGAAGCTTTAGAAAATTATTGCAGGCTCCCAAATACGCGAGGGTAAAAACCTATCTGAAACTATTGAGAAAGCTTGCGGCAGCGCCAGACCAAGGGAGTATTGAAGACTTGGCCGGTAAAGTGGAAACATCATTTGAGTGGATTTCCATTGCACAAGAAGACCTCCAGGCCATGGCCTTTTATGCCTGGCTTAAGGCCAAGCTTCTACAAAGGGGGCATTACGATGTATTGCTTGAAATAGCCGGAGAGGTTGAGGCAAGCACTCAATCTTAGTGAGTGAATTACTGTACTCCTTTCTGCTTTTCAGCTTATTATTGGTCGTAAATAACAGTTTATGATTAATAGCCTCGCCAGAGAAGTGTACGAGAACGCCAAAAACAAGGGATTCTACGATGAAACTACCGAGCGCAACATTGGCGAAATGCTTTGCCTTATTCACAGTGAGGTGTCTGAGGCTTTGGAGGCGGACAGAAAGAATGAATATGCTTCTGCTACCATTGAAACCATTAATAAGGAAAAGGATACAAACTTGTTTCAGAGCCACTTTGAACAAGGAGCTAAAAATTCCTTTGAAGATGAACTGGCTGACATAGTTATACGAGTAATGGACCTTGCCGCCTATAAAGGAATTGATCTTGAAGGACATGTAAAAGCCAAGATTAGGTACAATAAACATCGACCCTATAAGCACGGCAAGAAGTATTAATAACAAATCCCAACACTACACAATACCTTCATGAAATACCTTATCACCTTATTGTCCATTTTTATTTCAGCTGCTCACCTAAGTGCCCAGGCCTTTTTGGAAACTCCCATGGAAGGGGTGGCAGGAAAAGATTACACAATTGTAAACTATGTAGACTGGAGCAGTACGGATATTCAAGATCCTTTCTGCGGCACTAAAACCTATGACGGTCATCAGGGAACTGACTTTTCCATTAGAAGTTTCAGACAGATGGACAGCTCGGTGAACATTTTAGCTGCTGCTGACGGCAAAGTTGTTTTTGTTCAGGACGGTCTTTTCGACCGGGAAACAGTTTCTGATGTATCAAAAGGTCTTGGCAACTACATTGCAATAAAGCACCCCAATAAGTACTTTACTTACTATGCTCACTTAAAAAAGGGCAGCCTTACTGTAAATGTGGGCGATGAGGTAAAGGCAGGTGACGTGATTGCTGAAGTAGGAAGCAGTGGCAATAGCACTGATCCGCATCTGCACTTTGAAGTGTATTTCGACAGCATGTACGTGGTAGGTCCATTTATTGGTGGCTGCGGAAACAATGCGTCACTATGGCTCAAACAACTCCCCTATGATACTTCATTTGTTGTATGGGAAACTGGAATGCACAACGAATTGGTGGACATAGACGATTTGCGAAACCGCATCAATACAGTGGACTGTTGTCCCTTTACTTTTCCAACACAATCCAGCCAACCAGTTTTGCTTTGGAGTCATATGTACGGTTTAAAGAAAGGAAGTACCCTCACTGTAAAATGGTATACGCCTGACAATCAGTTATGGTTTAGCCATGATTTTACAATGGAACGCGACTGGTGGTACTACTATTTCTGGACTTACATTAACAATGAAGACCTTCCGGAGGGCACCTGGCATGTAGAACTGGAGTACGAAGGAAATAGGGTAATTAATCAGGAGTTTGAGGTAGATGAAGCTTTAACCCTTAATAGAGCTGCCAATACCACTTCTGAATGCGCTTCTATTGAAACGGCAAGCCTTACAGAATTGGATGTATTATACCGTGAGGGTACGTTGGAAGTGTTTGATATACATGGAAAGCAGATCTCCACTGAACTGTTAAGACCTGAAGCTTCAGCTTTAAACCCTCAGGTATTTTTATTAAGACTGAATACTGAAAAGGGCACCTGCTCTTGCATTAGAAGTTTTTAGTAAGCCAAAGATTCCTGCACGGAGTTAAAGCTAAGGATGCCTTTGTCTCCATTGTCAAGGAGTCCGGCTCTTAGCAATACATCTTCTACTTGTTCCACCAAATTGCATATTATCAATTCGGCTTCTTCTTCTTTTACCAGCTTGTTCAGGTCATCTAAAACAGTAAGTCCGGTACTGTCAATGTCGTGAATGTTACTTGCATCCAAAATGAAGATTTCAGTATCGGGTCGTTCCTTAAGCAATGCCGAAAGTCGGTCTTTGAAATATTGAGCATTGCCGTAGTATAGCTGCTCGTCAAAGCGTACAATGAGTGTTTTCGGAATTACCTCAAGGTTTGGATAGCGATGCATGCTTCTGAAATAGGAAGTTCCCTTAATTTTTCCCAGTACGGCTACATTCGGCTTTGAACTTCTGTACAATACCGTAATGATGGAAAGAGCAAACCCCAGTAAAACGCCTATCTCTATTCCAAAAAGCAGGGTTCCACTAAAAGTACTTATGAGCATCACAAAATCGCGTTTATGCACTTTCCATAAACGGATAGCTTCCTTATAATCAAACAGGTTGATGACCGCCAGCAAAATAATTGCCGCTAACACGGGCATTGGCAAATGCTTGAACAGAGGAGTAAGGAATAAAAGTGATAGTCCAACAATAACGGCTGTTACCAAAGAAGAAATCCCTGTTTTTGCGTGGGCACTGTAATTTACCGCTGACCGGCTAAAACTACCAGAAGTAGGCATGGAACGCGAGAAGGAACCCAGGAAATTAGCAAGGCCCAGGGCAAACAACTCCTGATTATTAAGCACTTTGTAGTTTTTGCTTTTGCCTTCGTAAAACTTGGCAATGCCCAGGCTCTCTACAATAGAAATGGCCGTAACCGTAAGCACTGTGGGGATGAGCGCATACACAGTATCTAAGGACATGGAAGGAGCTGATAGGTTGGGCAATCCGCTGGGCACGTCCCCTACCACTTTCACGCCCATTTCGCCCAGGTTAAACAGCCATGATACTAAGGTGGAAATAGTTACAACGGCCAGCGCTCCGGGAATACGGCGGTTCCATTTTTTGAGCGTTATTAGTACTAATAATGAGCCCATACTCAATAACAGCGTGAGCCAATTGAGTTCAGACAAATGCATGAATATATGCTTCAGTAGTTCTATCTGGTTTTCAGACCGTGGAACCTCCAAACCAAAAATGTCTTTGAGCTGCGATATAATTACAATAACTGCTGCAGCCGAAGTAAATCCGGAAATAACCGGGTGCGAAATAAAGTTGACCAATACGCCCAACCTAAGGCCGCTCATCAGCATTTGTGTCAAACCTATAAGCAAACCTGTAGCAATGGCCAGCTCTATATACTCCTGGCTTAGGGGCTCAGCCAAATTGCTTAAACCGGCAAACACCAAAAGGGCCGAGACTGCGACAGGACCTATGGCCAAATGCCGTGAACTACCGAAAATACCATATACGAGCAAGGGAAGTAGGCCCGCGTATAGACCATAGATTGGCGGCATTCCTGCCAGATATGCGTAAGCCATACCTTGTGGCACCAGCATAACCCCTACTGTGAGTCCTGCCAGCATATCACGCTGGAAATGGCTCTTCGAATAGTGTGAGAGGTCACTGAATAGCGGTATGAGCCTTTTTAGAGCATCCATATGGACCAACAATCTTAGAGATTTTAATGAGTACTAGCATTCAAGTTCACTCAATTTATAGTTATCGCAATCAGTTTTGAAGCGAAGTGGGTGTTTGTACAGTAAAAAGCACTGGTCATGGAGTGGCGTAGGCATCTGGTAAAACTGGAAAGTCATTTACCGGGAAGTCTTTTAAATTCGGCCCGCAGCCTTCTCAATAGAAAGCACATTCTTAATACGAATTTGAAATGGAGTATGTCGGATTGGCAAGCCTGCCCCACGCATTTAAAACAGCTCTGCACAATATGGCGCTGAATTCCATATCCAGGCTACATTCGTTTCCTCAAAATTGGCTTATCATCCAGTATTTGTTCAAGGTCATTAAGTTTTCCGGTTGTTTCAAAAACTCAATTTGCCAACCCAAAAAGTAGGGATGTCGCTTCGGAATATAGACAGTTGTACAGTATTGCTGTATAGCTAAAGCTGCAAGACAGTAAAGTATAGTATGATTAAAAAAACGCGTAAAACGGCTCAAAAGAGCATTCTTAAACAAAATGTGAACATGGGCACCACCTTTGTAAACTCTGGCCGTCGAAAAACCACAACAATGAAAACACACTTATTACTTGCACTTTCAGTGCTTCTGTCAGTTGCCGCATTGGCACAAGATTATGATTACAAAGGCCTACAGTTACCCAATGTGCAAAGGCATATTCTAAGAGCCAACCTCGGCCCCACATTCAACTCTGCAGATGGTCAAAGCAATGGCACACTGCCTTTGGGCATCAACGCCAGTGGCTATATCAACAATAGAAGAGATCAGTTCTTTTACTCGGGTAGTACCAGTATTCAATTATCTGGCTCCCGATTTAATGGTTCCACGGCAAGAGGAATGGTTCCTTCACTAGCTGGATCCTTTAGCTACTATAAGTACAACAACAATTATTTCTACGTGAAGCCTCAGTTCTCAACCAATGTGCGACGCTCGTGGACGAACATCACTACTGGAAGTGCTGAAGACAAAACCGCGCTCATTAACAATGCCTATAATGCCGGATTTGCCGTGGGTAAAGGGCGGATTGACCCTATTGACTGGGCCATAAGAGCAGGGTTTATGAATCAAAATCTGAGAAAATCAGGGGCTATTTCAAGAGACCTTACTGAAAGCGAATGGCTGGAATTGTCAAGAGAAATGGCTGTGATTGATAGAAGGAGGTATTTTGAAGGACGCTTTTTCAACATCAACAGAGTAAAACGAGTCGACTCTCTTTTTGACAAGTTTGGCATTGTTTCAGATGATCCTTCATTTTTCACGACGGTCGCGGATCAGTACTTTTTTGCTCCCCAGCAGGCACTGGGAAATGGTTCAAGATTCGAAGTTTTTGCCACCTATTCCGAAAGCAACTCTTTGAACCTACGAAACAATACTTCTACAGGCGGTACCATCACCAGCCAGGAGCTTATCAACCGTAGCGACCAGTTACGAACAGGTATTTCTTATGAATATGCACGCCCCACCAACCTGCACTGGCACCATCGCGTTCGCGCGGAAGCCTCCATTCATAGTACATCAGGTTATTCTTACGAAGAGCAAGACGACATTGTGATAAATGAAATAGACATTGATCCAGCTTCCGTTGTGGGCAGCCGGCTTAGTTACTCACTAAATTGGATACCCAGTACCAGAACCTGGTTGCAATGGACTGTGGAGAATACCACAAACTTTGTGGAAGATGATGTAAGCTCCAACCTGTCCATGACTGCCGACTTTAACTATTTTGTAAGTAGGAGGATGCAATACTCAGCGAGCCTTACTGCCTTGAATAGCTTAAGCGACAATACCGATCCTTTAATAATATTCAGTGCCGGCTTTAATTATCAAATCTGGTAGGCACTGGGATACCAGATTTACAAGCTTCAATTTCACGTCAGTAATGACCAAAGTTTTTGAATATTTGTAGACAGATGAATTTCAGAATTACACATATCCGCAATCATTCACGGCTATCGCTGCAAAGTTCTCTCCCGCAGAGTGAGCATTGGGCGTGCTATGCATTGCGGCTATCAAGGTTCTGATACTGAAAATTAGACACATTAATAGCTAAATACAGAAAGCGCCCTTACCGGGCGCTTTTTTTATGACCATTTTTTCAAAAAAAAATACGATGAACTAACAAAAAATTAAATACACGCATTTGAAACTAAAACAATTGGGAGACAGACAGTTGAGCAGAAAAGAAAAAATCCTGTAACGAACGGGCAGGAAGGAGACGGCTCGCTCTAATTGCAAACACCTGACAATCAATGATTTAAATTCAAATTTTTCTTGTTTATATAAAAAATCAATGCATCTTTGACCCCACAAAACGCCAATAAAATGATACGGCAACTACAACAACTCACATATGCATGTCTCACGGAAATACTGTCACTGTCCAGTTCGCCGAGCCAGCATAGTCCGCTCTCTCAACTAAAGAGGAGATGGTGTTGATTGTTTGAGTATACATCGTATATAAAACAAGAAAGCATCTCCTACCGAGATGCTTTTTTTATGGAATTACAATTAGCATTTCACACTTGGAGAGTAGGTAACTAGAGGTTTGTTACGCTCATCTGCTACATGGGTCTGCGGACTTCGCAGGAAGGGTTCGATTCCCTTACTCTCCGCTCATACACTGAAAGATAAGGTGCAAGCAGGGTAGGTAAAATGCACTTAAGACTACTCATGGCTATAAGGTGCTGCACGCATAAAAACTAATAAACCAAACAACTGGTAGAAGTGTAGCGGCCAAATTCTGGAAAGATAACGGTGGTTGTTTACCTGTTTTGGAGACAGGAGGCCGCAGGTTCGAATCCTGCTTTCCAGACTATAACATAGTGCCCTGTAGTGTAACGGCAGCACACAAGATTTTGAGTCTTGGTGTATAGGTTCGAATCCTATCGGGGCAACTATGCGGAAGTGGCGGAACCGGCATACGCGCCTGATTTAGAATCAGGTTTTTGAGAGTTCGAATCTCTCCTTCCGTACTTGTTGAAACACCTTTTTTAGGAAGGACAAGCCAATAGGTGGTGGCCACAGTCTTGAAAACTGTTCGGAGCTAACGACTCGTGTGGGTTCGACTCCCACTCCTTCCGCAAGGTGCTGCGCCTTATTGTTTTATCGGGCTGTCTCCCCGGTAGGTGACCATAAGGTTGTAGCACCAAAACTGGAAAGATAACGGTGGTTGTTTACCTGTTTAGGAGACAGGAGGTCGCAGGTTCGAATCCTGCTTTCCAGACTAACTGCTTGCTGATATGCCACTCGACTTACAGCGCTAGATGCAAGTTGAGTGACATTTAGTGAAAGAATCACAAGCAACGCGGAAGTGGCGGAACTGGCATACGCACCTGACTAAGAATCAGGTTTTTGAGAGTTCGAATCTCTCCTTCCGTACAAAGCCTTATGAGCTGAGTTCATCCGCACTCATTGGGTATGATTTCTATTAAATGGTGTCTTTAGTTTAACCGGTAAAACACCTCACTGTGACTGAGGAGAACAGGGTTCGAGTCCCGGAGACACCCATTGGAGGCATAGTTCAACGGATAGAACACAAGGCTACGAACCTTGCGATGTGAGTTCGAATCTCGCTGCCTTCTCAAAAAAAGTGCTTGCCCTAGGCAAGCACTTCTTCAATTGCGGTAATCCTTTCCTTCAAATATTTAATCTGTCGGGCCTTGTTCTCGGGCAGTTCAAAGTTTTCAAAACGGTGTTTCTTCGTTTTAGTTACTTCAGACTCTATAAGCTGAATTTCACTGGCAATAATTGAAATGCTCTCTTCATCTGTCTCCCCTACAATACCGTGTATATCATAAGACCGCTTAGAGAACACTGGACTCTTTGATTGCTCCATTAATGCCTTTAGGGCAATTAAGTCGGCTCGCAGGTCTGTGATCACCTTTGCTTCGCCAAATTTAGTTTGGGCTCCGCGGCAACTGGAGGGTGAGCAGCCCGAAGTTTGTTCATTTTTCGAAGAGCCACAACATTCTGAGGTCTGGGCCTTTTTTTCTTTGTCACAGCAGGAAGTTTGTGCTTCTGCATTGCTACTGAACAATACGCTCAATGCAAGTGCTGATCTGGCAATTAGTTTCTTTAGCTTCATTGTGATTTTCTTTTGGTGACTACCTGTCACTCAACTACTCTGACGAAGCTTTTCTTAAATGATGCATCCAAGCCACAATAAAATGATGAGACGAACCAAAAAGTCCCTATTTATCCAGGGCTTCCAGAATTTCAAGGGCGGTGCTTCTTGCAGTTTTTTGCACGCCGTATATGGTAGCGGAAGCAAAACCGGTCCAGTTACCATAGCCCACCAGCCAAAGCAGCGGCTCTTTCATGGAACGGGTATGCTGGGTGGAGATTCTTCCATTTTCAATCAGTTTTAAGCTGGCCAAATGTTGAAGATTGGCCTTAAAGCCTGTACACCAAATAATAGCATCCACCCGCTCTTGATCTCCATTTGGCCAATAAACACCATTTTCATAAAAACCAACAAAAGGACGATAAGACTGGTAAACTCCTCTCTCAATGGCTTCCTTTACGCTAGGCACCCTCACAATGTCGCTAAGTGATTTTGCCGGTTCAGGTGTTTTGCCAGCTCTCTGAGCCTGAAACCTGGCTGTGGCCTGATTAAACAAATAGCGTCCATCTATTTCTTCAGGTAAAAAATTGGGCTCTTTGAGTGTGATCCATTTGGTATGCGCCACTTTAGACACTTCTGCCAAAATCTGTGCTCCTGAATTTCCACCACCAACAATAAGTACATCTTTTCCAGCAAAGGCTCCCGGTTCTTTATACTGAACAGAGTGAATTTGAATCCCCTGGAATAGATCTCGATCTGAAAACTCAGGAATGAAAGGGTTTTGGGCTGATCCGGTGGCACTGACCAAGGTTTTTGAAAAATAGCTGCCATTGTTTGTGTCAATCCTAAATAAGTCTTCTTCCTTCGCCACTTGAAGCACCCTTTGTTGCCTCAAAATGGGTAAGGCATAGCGAGCTTCATAGGCAGCCATGTACTTGATAAAGGCTTCTTTGCCCGGATATTCTTCAGGCCCCTTCGGCATCATCCAGCCCGGAAGTGAACTGTAACTCACAGGAGAGAATAGACGCAAACTTTCCCAAGTCTGGTTCCAGGCCCCGCCGGGCTCGTCCTGGTCGTCAAGCACAACAAAGTCAATGGCCTTTCTTTTTAGAAAATAAGCCACTGAAAGGCCGGCCTGTCCTCCTCCAATAATAACCGTATCATATACTTTCATTCCATGCCAAATGTAATTGACTCAAAGGCGTTCTACACCAAGCACAAGCCGTTCTACTATTTCCAGTGCTGTGGTTAAAGTTGACAAATCCCTGTTCAATTTCCCATCCTGACCAGAATGATGTCCATGCCCCACAAGGTCCATCAGGTAGTAGTCCCTGCCATCTTCCATGTCAACAATAGTTTCATAGATGATAGAGGGCTGTCCCAGCTGCCCCGTACCGGCATGAAACTCTTCATCATCAGGAAAGTCATACTCTGAGTAGTACTCATTGTCGTCAAAAGCCACGTTAATCTCTACCCTTACTTTAAATTGACCGGTAGCCTTGGTGGAGGTATGCATCAAAAAATTGTCTGACAGTGTAGCTCCCGTAATACCATCGGGAAGTGGATTTGAGTTAGGCGGCACATACATTCCATCAGGATATTGCACTCCTCTTTTGTGCGACCAAACGGGTAAGGCATTCACTCTTCTATAATCATTTCCAAGGGCATCTTTTTCTGTATCAAAGGTCTTAAAGTTGTCTTTGCTTCTTCCTCCAAAAAAAAGCCCTTGAGCGGTGGCTTTTGAAACATAAATGGTCTCAATATAATCTCCATTCATTTCTTCCGTCCAAATAGCCATTTGCGGATGCCAATAGTGTTCATCTCTTTTCAAATCAATGCTGAGTTGAATACCATTTTCGGTGTTGACTTCAATTACTTCATACAAGCTCTGTGCTACATCTTGCTTTTGTCCGGCTCTGAGCTTGGTACCATAATCCGCCAAGGCGCTGGCCGGCCCCATGTCATAGTAGGTCATAGCTAAAAGTCCGAGTATGGAAAGACCGATAAAAATGGGAAGCTTGGTCTTGAAATAGAACTTCGTTGATTTAAAATTATTGTAAAAATGTAATACCACACCCAATGTAAAAACAAGCCCAAAAAGGGTATGCATGGTTGAAACCAGTCGGGTATGCGACTGAAAATACTCCAGTATACCAGTAACCAGTAGTACCAGAAAGCTTAGCAAAACAGATAAGCTTACAATCTTTCTAAGTGTCATCTCTCTAAAAAGTCTGTTTGTTTTGATTAAGGCCAGGCAGGTATTGCCCGGATCGGGTCATTCTTATAATGACATCATTGTATCCCAGCTGGTGATTAGAGGCTGGAGTAAAGGCGGACTAGCACTGGTTTTGATTAAAACAATCTCCTTCCTTTTCTATATACTCCTGTTTTTGCTCATAGCTGAGAATACTTCCTTTCGTTCCCTGCTCAATGACACAACAACTGGAAAAAAGATCCCTTAACTTTTTTCGACCTCTTTGCACTTTTGAGCGAACAGTGGCATAGTTAAGTTGCAATCGCTCGGCAATCTCTTTTTGCGGAACGTCATCCAATTCTGAGAGCTTTATAAGCTCCCTGTATTCATCCGGAAGCTTGTCTATAAAAACACTCATACAACTTCCCAGCTCTTGTACAGCGTTCTCATCGTTGTACTCTTCCAATATTCGCTGATCTTCCAGGCTCTCAGTTGAAATCACCTTCTTACGATAGTAGTCCGTAATGGTATTTTTAGCGATGGTATATACCCAACTCTTGACGTTTGTTATAGCCGTGTCGTTTGACTTGAATAGTTTATAAAAGACTTCCTGAGTAATGTCTTCAGCATCTTCTCTTCCGTTGATTCTATTTTTAACATAAAAGAAAAGCGGCTTATATAATTCTTGTATCTGGGCTTCCATTTTGTTTGATGAAATTAATAAAGAGTGAGAGAATGACTAGAGACAGACTTAAAAACAAATACCCGGGGGACATCATTTCAATGAGATATACGCCGGCAAATGCGCCTAAGGCCGCTCCTAAGTCCCACCAGGTACTTACCCCTGATATGGCCTGGAGGGGATTTGATTTGTTCACTTTGCCTTCGATTGCTACCAGGGGAGAAAAAGTAACTACAATGGCGTTGAATAAAAACACCATCAATATGCCGATGGTGAGTACGTTGGCAGCTATCAGCAGCAAACCAACAATAATGCATACAATGGACAACGTGTACAAACGCAGCGTACCCATGTATAAAGAAAGAACACCTGCCAACAAGGAAATTAAGCCAGCCAAAAGCTTTTTGCCCAATAAGTAAATGGCTACGAGCGCCAGGAGTTCACTATTGGACATTTGTTGGCTTCCGAGCAGTAGAGCCAGGCCCACTACCAGAATTCCGTCAACCACTATGGATGTAGTAAATACCAACATGTTCAGTGAACTTGGGTAGAAAACGTTCTTTGCCTTTACTTCAGCTTTAGGCTGCCCTACTTCTTCTTTTGGCAGGCAAAGCGCAAGCACAAGCCCTATAACACTGATGGTAGCAATGAAATAAAAACCATGTTCTATACCCGTTTGTTTTACCAACATGGGCCCCACCGACAACACCAATAAAGCTCCCATGGATTTGGTACTCTGCGAAACAGCAAAGGCAAGGCCCCTTCGCCCCTTTATGCTGGTCGCATAATTGAGGGTGGCTATTTTCAACCCGGAATAGCACAGGCCCCAAAGCACCCTGGCTACAAAAAAGACAACAAGGCCCAAATTGAGGCCATAAAATACGGTTGTGGCTACTGCTATAAAGGAACTCACAACGAGCATGTGCTTTGTTCCAAACCTTGCTACCAAATTGGCCACATAGGTATTGGCTACTATCCTAACCAACCTGTTCACCGAAAGCAGCACGCCTATGGCAAAAGCCGAAACCCCCATTCCTTGCCCATAAACAGGCAATACAGGGTACAGAAAGGCATCTCCCATCCCGGCAAATGCCATGGTGCCACTTGACACCAAAGCCCCCCAAAATGGGAGGCTTTCCTGAGAGGTTTCTCTTGACGTTTCTTTCAATGCTTCATATCTTCAAATGCTAACAACAACCACTTCCCACAGCTGGCTTTTTTGAGATTACTTGTTTGTTCTCTGGCGAGCCACAGCAGGAACCAGATAATGGTTCAGCCATTGGCGCAGGCCCGCAGCATCTTCCTTTATTAGCAGGTTTTGTGCTAACTACTTTTATTGTTCTAACCTTCATGCTTGGATGTTACTTTGTTATTCAGCTACTAAGACGAGCTTCTTTCAAAATGATGCAACTAGTTGCAACATGCAGTCTGATTGGCTTCAACACCGGCTTCCACGTTTTCAGGCCCACAACAGCTCGCACCTTCAAGGCCTGCACCCGAGTTACATACTCCTGTTTGTGGCAGATCCAATTCTACTTTTTTAGCGGCATCAAAGTCGCCAGCTAAATAAGCTACTACTGAACGCACTTGTTCATAACCCGTGGCCATTAAGAATGTTGGGGCCCTGCCATAACTCTTAGAACCTACTATGTAGAAATCTTTTTCCGGATGTCTTAGCTCCGCTTCACCATGAGGCCTTACAGTACCGCAACTGTGTATGTTAGGATCAATAAGTTCAGCAAGGTCAAAAACAGATTCCAAGGCAGCATCCAAATCCGTTCTTACTTCCCGTATCATATTCAAATTGGGCCTGGCTCCTGTGTTGCTAATAATCTCATCCACCCCTACAATGGACTCTGTCTTTCCATTCAAATCGCCTTCTATTTGAATTCCCTTTTCAGTTTTAAATAGCTTCAGGATATGAAAAGGTGTATAGATGTTTAGTTTGCCACTATTGACAAGTTTTTCAATTCTAATACCAAGAGCACCTCGCGCTTCAAGAGCATCGGCATCCTGTCCACCATACACCATAGAAACATCGGCCTTCCTAAGCACCCAGTTTAATTTTGTTGCCGGATATTGCTCTTGCACTTCGGCAAGGTCCAACAGGGCGTTAATAGCTGAATGACCACCGCCCACTACCACAATGTTCTTCTCTTTGTAGCGGTCAATAGACTCACCCTTCACATTGGGAATGCCATAGAATATGTGCTCACCAAGGTCTTGCTCTCCTTCAGCAAAAACTCCTCCTGAACCTATAGGGTTGGGTTGATTCCACGTTCCGGTGGCGTCCAATACGGCACTTGCTTCATAGTATTTGACTTCATTATTCTGGATCACTTTTATTGAGAACGGTCTGTGCTCGCGCCCGTGGGTTTTCATTTTATCCAAGCCTTTTCTTCCCACAGAAAGTACTTTGGTTTTTAAGTGAATACCCGGAGCAATTGCCGGCAGTTGAGCAAATGGCATAAAGTACTCTTCTACCAGCTCCTTACCAGTGGGAAGGCCTTCCTTATTAGGAGCAGTCCAACCTGAGGCCAATAATAGCTCTTCGGCCATTTTATCAATATTGTATTTCCATGGAGAAAACACTCTCACATGCCCCCATGAAAGGAAATTATGCCCAATTGAATCACCAGCTTCAAACAGTATGAATGGCATTTTTCTTCTAGCCAAATGAGCGGCAGCTGCGAGTCCAACAGGACCGCCTCCCAAAATTGCGACTGGCAATCTTTTATCTATCATTTCTTAATCTTTGTTGACTTTGACCAGTAAGACGCGGCTTTACTGAAATGATGCAATTGTGAAAAAATCCGGGAGAAACTGAATTTTCACTTTAGAGGAATTCCAAAGGGACTATTAGACTCCTTGAAAGGAGATACTTACAGTACTGATTACGATTTTAGCCTGTTGCACGTCTACTCTGCACCAAAGGAATCGATTTCAAAATTCCATTTGAAGAACCCGATGATTTAATTGGCAAGAAAGACCAAACGCCCTGATAAACTCCCTATAACCTTACCCCGTTTAGTGCATTCGCAACTTCCCTCATCTGAAAAGGTTTGTTGATGTATGCAATTGGCTCAAGACTCATGGCCGCCATCATGGTTTTTTCATCCTGACTAGCTGTAATAAAAACAAAACCTTTTCCTTCTTTTCTCATTTCTCGGGCCACATCAATACCATTCAAATCATCCGATAAGGACACATCAACCAAGGCCACATCAAAGGCCCATTCAGTCTGTGTTAAAAACTCTTCTCCACTATAATAAATGGCGACCACTTCAAAGCCCAAAGACTCCACTGTTTCTTCAAGGTGTGATGCAGCAAAAAACTCATCTTCTATAATTATAACCCTTGTTCTATGCATAAAACTCAAATTGATACCTACCACAAGTAGGGTCTAACAAAAACTGAGTACCGCCTACACGTCTAATCAACTGTTTTATCAACCTTGTACCCGTACCACCCAGGTTCTCAGTATTTATTACTGAACCATCCTGATATGTAAACTGAAAATGATCTTGCACCTTAATGACCTTAACCTTTATCTTATCATGCTTCACAGTACTATGTTCTAAGGTATTGGAAAGCATTTCATTTAAAACCAACCCAAAGTAAACAATCCGCTCACTTTTAATCCCAACTTTACCTAACTCTTTTTCAATAATAAACTCATCTGGAGCCATTTCTTTATATAGTGTTACAATTTCAGAGAAATAGGTATCTAAATCAACCAGCTCATTATGCACTTCCGCGTAGAGGTGTTTGTGAAGCGCACTAATGGTATGAATTTTACTCATCATTCTCTTTATAGGAAGTACCGTTTTCCCATTTTTATCCTTACTCGCAAACTGCATCATTGATAAAATCATTTGCAGATTGTTTTTAATCCTATGATTACTCTCCACTATTAGTGTATGGTATTTTTCATTCGCTATCTGCAATTCTTGATTAATCCAATGCATGTCCCGTCTCAACCGCCGTTCCTTCAGTAGAAAAAACGCAACAACCACCACTAAAATCAATAACAGCAACAGCAGTACGGTCATTGTTCTGGCACGAGCTGTCTGAAGCGCCAACTGGGCTTCTTTAAGTCTGCTCTCTCCTTTAGACTTCTCTGCTTCATCACGGTATTTTTCCGTGTCGTAGAGAACTCTAAACATGACCATTTTCTGAGAATTGACCACCCGTTCCCAGTTTAAGGTGGCTTCTGTCACTTTCACATCCCAACTGTGTTGGCGAACTGAATCACCTACTACCCCGTATCGATAGGCAATGTTTCGGTAAAGTTCAGTTTCGGCATCATACCAATCCTTGTCTTCAACCTCGTTCAGTAGAATGTGTATAATAGAATCTGCACGTTCCAAATTATTCATGGCGATGCAGCTCCGCAATATGTTGGTCATTGCTCCTACATAATTCTGATCTTCACCGTGAAGCTTAAAGAGCATTGCAGCTTCTTTAGATATTGTAACACCTTTTGCAGGGCTGACATTTCTTGAGATAAAGTAGCCCAGTTCATTCTTTAAACTCGCTTCTTCTAATGGCAAGTCCAGTTGAACTGCCATCGCAATGCCACTATCAAGATAGTGCTTCACTGAATCCAGCTTATGTACTTCCTCAGGTAAATGAGCTTCATGATACAAGGCAGCCAACCTGCCTAATTTGCGAACATGCACCGATGGGAATTCTTCCGTGCCCTTGAGCTGGGTAAGTATTTCAAGCCCTCTATCAAACTGTTGAGACTTCCGCATGAGCTCGGCAAGGGAAATACTTACATCAAAAAACTCCTTTCTTAAACCCAGGCTATCGGCAATTGCCTTTGCCTTTTGCCACTCTGAGATGGCCTCTGCAAAAATTGAGACTTTCTCAAATTGTTGTGCACGTTCTACATGGTCGGCAAGTCCGTTTAGGGAGTCTCCAACTTCAGCAGCCCTGGCATTAATGGGCAGGAAAAACATGCAACAAAGCCCCAACACCTGTATCATCTTGCAGTTAATACCTCCTAGCCAAATACTTGACAGATTGAACATTAAGCAAAGATGTGGCATAGATCTCATTCTTTAGAGACTCACATTGGCATACATAAAAAGGAAACCACCTTGTACGGGGTGCAAGATGGTTTCGGTTACACAGGTGAATTGCTTACTTCTTACATAGGGGAAAAGGATTTTCATAAGAAGTCAAGTATTTTGTTTTGGCTTTCTCGTTCACATTTATGCATTGCAAGTGCCAGTGTTGGCACTTAATTTACCTTGCCATTAAGGCCATTGTTCACCATTGACAAATTGAAAAAACCAAATGCCTCGGTTCATTCAATAGCCGAATGTGCTATTCACCTTACTGAGTTGTAGACCAATTTGCATTGATTGTGCTCCTTACTTCACGAAATACCCCAATTCCCTCACGAGTGGTCTTTCAGCAACTCGAACTATATAACTGAAATCCGATCGCGAAAATCTCTTCTCATCGATTTACTAATAGGAACCATTTTAGTGCCGAAATAGATGTGCGTATCATCAAAATCACTCACCTTGTCAAGATTTACCACAAAAGATCGATGCACTCGTACAAAGGCACTTAATTGATATTTACTCAGAAACTCCGAAAGACTTATACTCGAGGAAAGCTGCTGTTCTCCAATATGGATTACCATATAATGTCCACTCGCTTCTAAGTAGTCGATATCTTCAATCTCCAACTTAATGAAGCGCTTATTCACCTTCACAAAAACTTTGCTGACATATGACTTCAGTCCTTCTGCTCTCCTTCTATCCGAACCAAACTCCTCTTTCATAGCCAAGTCGATGGCATTAATAAGGTTCTTCTCATTAAAAGGTTTGTTGAGGAATGAATGTGCTCCAATCTCCATAGCCTCCTTTCGGTAGCCTTCATACTCGGCCCCCGTAATAAATATGATAGGAGTTTGCTTTATTTCTGAGATACGTTTGCCCACTTCAAGTCCGGTCAACTTCCCTTCAAGCTCTATGTCAAGCACGGCAAGATCAAAATGCTCTTTTTTCATAAGTGCAATAGCCTCTTCGCCTGAAAATAAAGGTTCGCTCACCGAGTAGCCCACGAGTTCAAGGCTGTTCTTCAGGTCCTCAGCAATGAAGGGGTTGTCCTCAACCAGCAGAATTTTTAAGTTGTTCGCGTGCATTTACACCAAGCTTCAAGCCTTTAACTCTCTAAATAACATAACAAGGAGTACCAAAGATAATTAGAATCGGGTGTGACGGATGTCCTCAATCGCCATTGGCTTTTCAATTGGGGCAAACGCTTCTATGCTACTTGAAAACTATTTGCTACTGCTTTTAAAGCTTAATCGGTAATTGAATCGAAACACATGAACGGTTTTGGGTCTCCAGAAGAAAAGCTCCTTTTCTCTGAGGTAGCCAAACTTCCATCGCCCGCGCTTGCCCAACTTCCATTTAAACTCTACGCCCAGTCGGTATTTGGTAAAACCATCCAAAACTCCCGTTTGAGATCGACAAAACAACTCATAAATGAAAATAGGATCATTTTTAAAGTCCTGAAAATCATACATCCAAGCTGATTTAAAACGGTAGTTCTTTTCTATATAATTGCCATCAGTTTCGTCAAGGCCCAGCTCATTTCTACGTTGGTAACGCAATCTATTTTCGATCTCAAGTCTTTTGAATCTAAAGGCATAGGACACATCCATATGAAAACGGTAATGGCGCTCAAGCCCCTGAACCTTTCCCACCCTATCATTCACCCACATGTGCCTAAAGCCTACATTGGCCTTCCACCTTTCTCCTAATTTCTTAGCCAATTCGAGTTCAGAAAAAATGCGGTCCCATTGGGTACTTATCTCAGCCAAACGAAACTGCTGGCTCAAATTGATTGACCATTTTGATGGAGTTTTGTACTGAGCTGAAATACTTGTCCAAGTCTCTAAATCTTGTAAGGATTGAGCTTTTCCCTGCTCAAGTAGGGTTATACAGACCAGTAACAGAAGCAATCTGTACCTGCTTGCAAAAAAATAAGACTTTATAGAAAACATCTTCTTGCCGCTTTTTCTGCTCCTTCCGGAAGTCCTTCATCTATAGCCTGCATTACTGCTGACCGTCTTCCCACAATCCACTCGCGCAACTCTTCCAGTTCATCCTCATAGTTAGGGTTGTCTTGAGTTAAGGCCACCTGCTGTCCAAGCTGGTCAACGAGTTGAAGCAATTCATCTTCATTCCAAACCTCGTCTAACAGACACAATACTTCTTGTTCAAACTTATCGGCTATTTCAGTGTGTCGTGAAAGACGCCTTGGAATCTGCGCTTTAACAAAAGACTCAAGGGTGATAGAATCCTTGCCCGTAACAGGTTCAAAGTAATTAATTCCCCATGGTATAAAATGCGCTCTGTTTTGGTCCATAGGGTTGAAATACACGAAGAAATTATTTCGGCCAACACTGTAGCCGTCAGTGTGATCCAATAAATACTCCATGGCCCAAAAAGTGATAAACTGATCAATATTCAGGTATTTTTCAAGCTTATCAAGAAGTACGTTGTCTGATGCGTCCAAAGCCACGGCAAGGTCAAGTACCGGTCCTGCAAGTGGGTCTGTCAGCTCAGTTTTCGCATCCCATCTAGGCAGCCATTCTTCTTCAAAATCGGCCAATTGCCCTTCATATAAGTGTCCTGAAGCTGTTCCAAAAGCTCTTTGCAAAAAAGTCTCATCCACAGCTTCCAGGTGCGAATAAGCCCCAAAGGCTTCACCGTTGATAGATACATTGGCCAAGTTGCAACGAGGAGCCGGATATCCGGCTTTCTCAAAAATCAGAAAATTGAGACTGCTGCGAATTCTCGTAGGGTCTTCAGAATTGTTATTAAGAGTTATGCTAGTTGATGTTCCCAGAGTTTGACCACTGATATAACGGTCCGTTTGGATACGCATGGAAGGCGCCGGAGAGAAGATGGAACCTAAGAATCCTTTTTTTCTGAGGCCCACCTGCTGTACTACTTGTCCATCTACTTCAATACTTCCTTTGTACCAATTGAACTCTGAAGGCCAGGGCACATCACATTGCCTAAAGTGTTCAAAGAAAACCGCTATGACTGTTGCTCCATTTTTATGCCTTACACTAGGTCCAAAACGAGACTCATAGCGCATTGTTTCAAAGTCTAATGAGTCTAACTTAACATTGACACACAACAGGTGGTTTTGACTGAAGGTAAGTTCCCCTTGCGCGTTCAATGTGTTTTCTGAAAAATCTGAATCGCAAGGAATTCCTTCTGGTCTGTTTTCCAGAAAGTCGTCGGCCGTGGCAAATAAAACCCCAGCTACTTCCAAGGCAGCCCTTTTGCAGGCAATAGCTCCCAAAGACAATACGATACAGCTAAGAATAAGGTATGTAAAATGTCGTTTCAATGTGGTTTAACAAATATAAACCCGAAGGCAGAAGCAACGCTCCGCAGCGGTTTCCGTTAAGGATTTACAAAACTCTCTTACTATGAAGCTCTTTACTCTTCTATCTGCCCTACTCGTACTTTCTCTTTCTTCCTGTCACAAAGATTGCGACTCACCCAGCAGCGCAAAATGCTCCGAAAGCCCTGAAACAGGTACCACCTGTATGGCATATTTTGAATCATGGTTTTATGACGAAAGCACTGGCGAATGCGAAAAAATAGGCTATAGCGGATGTGAGCCCGTTGGCTTTGAAAGTAAGGCAGAATGCGATAAATGCGACTGCAACGCTAAAAGCAACAGCGACCCAAAATAGACCACCTTTTAAGTAAGTAGATGCCGTTTAGGTCTTAATGAGTCTCATGTTTTTGGAAACTCCATCGGCCGTTACAAGCACCATATAGGTTCCACTTTTGAGTCCTCCCACTTCCAAGGTCACCAAACTGGTACCAGAGGCTTCTGTTTGCATAATTACCTTGCCTCGCATATTGTAAATTGTAACACTTACATCGGCTTTCTTTTCAGTTAAATCTATATTCACAAAGTCCTTTGCAGGATTGGGATATACATGTAAACTCTGCTCTTGAGGAGCGTGTACCTGCACATGTAAATGTGGGCCGTTCTCTTTTTGGCTCTCGTATGATACGGTATGACTCAAACTGGTATCACTTAGGTTAGCGGATTCTGGCTCACCTGAAATTGTTTTCAACTCCACTTCCATGGTCCAGGTATCAAATTCAGGAATATCAAGTTTACCGTCGTGAAAGGTATTATAGCCCTGATTCCAACCGGTAACAAAGTACTTGTTGCCCTTAGGAGCAATATAATACACCCCATGGCAAGTGCGCTCCCCTGCAGTTTCCTCGGCTCTGAGCACTCCGTCAGCACTAAAACTGCCCACCCACAACTTACTTGTTCGCAGGTTTGAAACATCTACTCCACCTATCAAAAAACCTCCTTCCTTGAGGGGGTAAATGGCATGGCTTATCTGATACGCTCCAGTCCCTACTCCTCTATTCATCAAAAAATTCTCCCATTTTATATGTCCATCCCTGGTGAGTCCAGCAATCCAAAAACCCTGGCTTCCGCAATTTCCATGTCTGATATCTTCCCGTCCGGTTTCCCTTCCCATACAAACAATATCACCCTGCTCAGTTTCAATAAGTCCTGAGATGTAATCGTAGTGACCTGATCCATAGTTCTTGTGCCATTTGATTTTTCCCTTCTCACTGATTTTCCAAACCCAGGCGGTCCCTTTTCTTTCTGGCACCTTATCTCCTTTAAACTGGCGATATCCCCCTGCTATATAGCCACCAAACTTAGAGGGGGTAATACTACACACTTGTTCCCAAAAAGCCTGATGGTCGGTCACCTGCCATTCCAATTCTCCTTCTTTGCTCACCTTCTTCACAAGCATGTCTATCTCGTATGACTCACCTGGAAAGCTGCTGGTAACTGTTACCTTACCACCTATTATAAAACCACCATCAGGGCAAACCGAGGCACAGATAACCGTTTCCGGGTACTTTCTTGCATCGCCTACCAAATGCTCTCTTAGAACTTCCCCATCCTTGTCAATAATAAGTGCCCAAAATCGCATAAACCGTCCTTTACCGGGTACCTCCTTGTTCGACGATCCCATACAGACAAAACCTCCGTCGTAGGGCTCAATACTTACTATGGATTGAGCACCTTCTGTAAAGCACTTTTGCCAAATGATATCGCCACCTTCATTGAATCTTATAATGGCCAATTGAGTTCCCTGGTACTTACTACCTCCACAGAATTTATGGCCACTGTGAAATCTAAAACTGGCTATCATAGAACCGTCTTCAAGTAAATGAAAAGCAGACATGGAATAGGTGTTGAATCCATTGTAGGAGAGTGGACCAAACTCAACTTGGGCAGAAGAATGCAGGCTAGCGAAAAGACCAATAAAAAGAAAAAGGAAGCGCATGCTCAAAGATGAAAAGGTATGGGCAATAGGACCTTACCACTTATGGAAACAAGAACACCATTGGAGAATTTGTGATATTGAAACTTTCCTTCCGCCAAGGGGTTACTTTTAAAACACAGTCATACGAAGCCCTAAAAAGACTTCCATCATGAAAGTACTTCAAGTAGTGTGTGCATTGTTTCTACTTCTTAGTTTTGGTACATCAGGTTATGACGATATCTTCTATTTTGGAGAATATCAGGACAACTGGGCGCTTATAAAGAAAGGGCGATTCTATGGTTTTATTGATAAAGATGGAGCTGAAGTGGTGCCTCCTATATATCGCAAAATTGGCTACTTCGGTATGTACAATGACAACTGGGCAAGGGTAAAACGCGATGGAGTGTACGGGTTTATTGACACCAATGGAGCTGAAGTAGTAGCACCAAGCTACGGGCAAATTGGCTATTTCGGTGAATACAAAAATGAGTGGGCCCTTGTAAAAAAGGGGCGATTCTATGGTTTCATAGATGAAAATGGCACTGAAGTGGTTCCTACCATTTATAGTGAAATTGACTACTTCGGCACATACAATGACAACTGGGCAAGAGTTAAACGAAAGGGTTCATACCATTTTATAGACAGCAACGGTGTTGAGATTGAGCCCTGAGCCTATATATAGCCTGAAAGACGTTTCCTAAGACCAAATGAGAATAAGGGCCGTTTTGACTGGTAAAACGTTTGGTAATGCACGTCTGAATTCATCACTTTATTGCTTAAGTATACCAAAGCTTCTACCCCTCTGGCAGGCTCAAAAACCAAGCCCGACTCATAGAAATAGTATAGGAAAGGGCTTTCTTCACTAGTCAAAAGGCCAATGGTTTCAAGATTGGCCATAAACTGAAACTTACTACTTAGCCTCCATTTGTTTTGGCTGTACCAGGAAAGGGCAGCCACATTTTGCCCGGCATACTCAGTATACACTGCCCATTGGTCAAATGGTCTGTAAGCGTTCCTTAGTGGATATAGATAATCACCTAAAAATGAATTTGTGCTCGTGTACTTGTTTCCAAAAGAAGTCCGTCCCTGATTATACACCAATCCAAAATACTTGAGTTCAACGCGTTGCCTAAACCTCCATTTTGGATGCACCAGGCGCCCTGCATAAAACCCAATGACACCGGCTACCTTTTCTGAAGGAGTTGACTCGGGTAAGAGTATTCCCCCAGAGGTGGTTCTGGTTTTAAATCGGTATCCCAGCTCCGCATAAAATCCCTGACGCTTTTGCTTATGATCCACGTTCAGGTACAGATGAGGTAGATTGGGCAGAGTAGCTTCTGTACCTCCCAAGAGAAGGTCAATGGCCCCTCCTACTGACCAAGAGTAGTTTTCATTTAAAGGCAGTTGGGTAAGTGCTGCATTATATCCATACACTTCTCCAATGCCTATCCCTACATGCTGTGAAAGATCTGTTATTGAAGTAAAGCCCAGTTCTAAATGTCTGTATGTTAAAGCTACATTGGCTCCCTGGGCATCTACATTATAAATGGCCAACCCATTTCGATACCTGAAATTGGGCATATCTCCAATAAGTAAGCGTACTGCGACCTTATGTTGCTTCCATTGTATGGTATCCTTCAAATCAACACTAACCTGCGGAAATACTACCATGTTGTTTCTCTTGAGCACTCCATAAGAGCCTGCTCTGTCTTCGCCAATAAGCGTAAAGCGCAATGTGTAGCCATGGGCTAGTTGGGTTTCTGTAGCCAGACCTCCAAACATGCTAAAATGCCATTGCGGGTAATTGCTATATACACCCCTAAAGGGAGTTCTTGGTTGTAGGCTTCTTAAGCGGGCAATTCCTTCTGGAATCCTTACTTCCTTATTGTCATTTGGAGTAAGCCTATCCATTCCGAAAAAAGGAATGACTGAAAAATGATCGCTCACTTTAATAGTATCCTGAGCGCTCAGGGAATACGAAAACAGAAAGATAAGAGTGCCCAGAAGGCACTTTAAACCCGAAGTTGGTCCCAGAAGAACACTTGGTAATTTCATTGGGACCAAGCTAAGGTTTCATTAAATTTTAGGATCGCTTTTTACGTGATCGGTTGCTTGATCAGCACATCTACGGATTTACCAAAGAGGTAAAGGTTTTAGGATAATCCTGAGTTTGACCTGAGGGATTATTAATAATGGAAAAGTTCCAGGTATTTCCTGATGAGCTGTAAGCACCGAACATATGATTGTCGCCCAGGCGGAACGAGAAAAATCCGCTGGCGGCAGTTCCTTTCATTTGACTTTCCCCTCGTTGTGCCACTTTGGCATTTATAACGGCGAAGGCCGCATCAGCATCAAGTGATGACTGTACGGTAACAGTATTCTCAAGCTCAACCGGGTTGCAACCTATGGCTATGCTCGCGGCATGTTGTGGAGCACTATTGAAGTTGCCAGTAAACTCTGGATTATTGGTGCTGTTAAAGACGGTGGCACTGAGTATTTCCCCGTCGGGGTAAAAGATTTCAATCTGTGGATGTGTGCCGTCGGAGCCATTGCCCCAGGAAGGTCCTCCTACACCAAATACTTCTGTAACCGGTGTAAAGCTGTTGCCAAAACCACTGCTTTCTACATTGCTATAACCTACCTTCAGTTCAAAACAGCCTTTGTTAATGATGTTTGCCATTGTTCTATTTCTTAGTTAACCTTTTGTGAGATGGCAATATCCCAAAAAATATCGAGCTACAACAGCAATATGTAAACTGCTCTTCATAGCCATACCGTAAGCCTCATGAGGGTTTCTGCACATTTCTCCTCAATTAGATGAGGCATTCAAGCCGGCTACTCTCTTTCGTCCAGTATGCTCCAATCCGATTTGTCGCCTGATGCAAGGTTTGGCTTAAAACTACTCGATGGACAGGCCTCGCTGAGCTTGTATTTACTGAAAGTGGACGAATACAATACGCCTTGCTCTGTCCTATCTTCAATTTGAACAATCAAGTGTTTTTTGTTGTCTACCCAAAAAGTTCGTGAAAGACTGTCGTTATTGACTTCCCACCTGCTAAGGCCTTCCATTGTTCCTCTGTCGATCAATTCTTCCTTCGTTTCAAATGAAAATAAATCAGAAGCTCTGGGATTATTAATGATTATTTCCATGGACTCTTCCAATAGAATGTATTGATCCTCTCCATCATACCATATTTCTTCCCCGGGAAACTTGAGTACGAACATTGGGTGCTGAAACTTTATGGCTCCTTCTTTAATAACAGGTTTGGTCAATTTTGGAGCTGAAATGCTGTAAGAAATGCTTGCTTCAACACAATGCGACTTGTAGGTATTCAGAGCCAGCTGGTAGGCATTTTCTTCTGTTTTCAGAGAAAAAAGGAGAAAGAGACTTGTACAAAACAATAGGTGGTAAGCAATTCTCATGACTTCATTTTGATCTCAATGTAAGCACTTTCAACAATTGCAGTACTCATTTCTATAAGCCAGAGTAAACAACATAATATCATTTTCCATTAATCAGCCATTTTCGATGCTCAATCTTTTTCCAAACCTCTCATACGCTTATCTCTTTCCAGAATAAAAAGGCTGATTACCTTTAAAAGGTGAAAAACTACGAAGAACGAATAGCCGCTGAATTGTATGACTGGCAAAAGGCCATGCAGCGAGCCCCTTCCTATTCCAATGCCACCCTAAAAAAGTTTCAAGAGCGCATCAATCAGGTAATCCCTGAACCAATGCATGATGCCATTACCGCAGCTATTAAGCAATTGGTAAAAGCTGTGCTTGAGGGTGCTGAGTACACTACGGTTTCGTCATATGGTCTTATGTCTTTGTTTGAAACAGAGAAAAGGGTAAAGGAGAAAATTAATTTCTACACTTCAACGGCCACTGCAGAGGGTGCCATTACTGGCTTTGGAGGTTTTGTGAGTGGCCTGGCCGACTTCCCACTTTGGCTGTCTATAAAAATGAAAATGCTCTTTGAGATGGCGGCTTTGTACGGTGTTGACACCAAAGACTATCGTGAGCGTTTGTTCATTCTCCATACCTTTCAGCTGGCCTTTTCAAGTCAAAAGAGAAGAAACTCTCTATACATTCTGTTGAGCAATTGGGATTCTCAAAAGACAGAGCTACCGGGCAACATCAATGATTTTGATTGGCGGACTTTCCAACAGGATTATCGCGATCATTTAGACGTGGCAAAGCTGCTGCAGCTAATTCCAGGTGTAGGGGCTGTGGTGGGGGCTTATGTAAACCACCGACTTACCAACCGCCTGGCCAAAACAGCCATGAATACTTACCGGATGAGACGTCTGGTAAAACCTCAAAAGGCTTTGCATTGAGGAATATCGGAGACTCTGACCTCATTTTATGTAAGTGGCAGGGACCAGAAGGATACTAAAAAGTAACTTCTATGAGACTCTTTCCCTTGAAACCTTCCATTAAATTCCTACCTATTCGCTTCAATAACTATACAGATGTGTGCATCTTTACAAGTACATGAAGCTCACTACTACCTCCTTTGCTTTTTCCCTGCTCTTCCTGAGTCTTCCTTGTTTTGTCTTGGCACAATCTCCGCATGATGTTTGGTACTTTGGCGATGAGCAAGGCATGCGCTTTGAAAATGGAAACCCGGTATTCGACTCCAGCTCTAAAATTAGATCCTTAATAGGCTCAAGTACCATGAGCGATAGCGCCGGCAACCTACTGTTCTATACCAACGGACGTGTTTTCTTTGATAGAAACCATGATGAAATGCCCGGTATAACAGGCATTAGCAATCCAGCTATTATTGACGTTGTATCGCTTCCTTCTACTCTAAGTTCAGATGTGTACCATGTGTATGTAGCCAATACACAATGGCTGGCACACTATCGTGTAGACTTAAGTCAAAACAACGGACTGGGCAGCGTTGAACATATAAACTCTCATTTCACCAACGGCCCCTTAAGAGCACTTACGGCCATTAAATCCTGCAATGGGCATAAGTACTGGCTGGTTTGTTTTGAACAACTCAGCAACTCTGAATATGCCATCAATACATTGGAAATTGAGGGAAACACTGGTTTACCATCCATAAAAGACCGCTTCCCAATTGGCTCTTCTATCAATCGTTTTATTTGGGAAATGACCGCATCGCCTCAGGGCGACCAGATAGCTATCGTTTCAGAATTTGCCTTTAACGTATTTGACTTTGACCCTATCTGCGGAAAAGTATTGAATCAAAACACACTGCCGTTGCCAGTAACCACTGCTGCTCCATTGGCTGCCTGTTACTCGCCTAATGGCAAATACCTTTATGCTTCATACGCCTCAACCTTTGGTAAAAACAGTGGATTGCTATATCAACTGGATAGATATGAGCTCAGTGGACAAGGGTTATTCAAAAATCAATATGCTACAGATCATGTAATCACCGGCATGCAAAACGGACCGGACGGTAGGTTGTATGCCCTGGCCAATTATCAAGCTGAACAAAAGGCCGCTATAAACCGCATTGAAAACCCAGATGCCCCGTGGCCAATTGGCACCTATACAGAGCCGGTACTAAAGCTTCAAAAAGATTGGTTGTACCATACTTCCTTTCCAAATTACGTAGTTGGAAACCCGAATTGCAAATTGCAGGAACCTGAGCTACTAAAAGACTCTTTTTGTGTAGGCGATAGCATCCGCTTAGAAGTAAGCAAGCCATTGGCCTTTGACTCACTGTATTATATTAACCGTGAAAACAACTCTTCTACCTACTTTGGTGAAGAGGGTTTTGTTGTTGTGGCTCCCAAGGCTAGCGGCTCCTTTTTGGCAGAAATCACCTGGAATAAATGCTCTATCCCTAAGGACATTAAAATCCCATACAAAGTGATGAATAAGCCATTGGTTCATGTAAACGACACCATCATTTGCAATACCGATAGCCTATTAATACAGCGAATGAATAAGGCTCATCACCAACAAATTGATGTATGGTCAAATGACACATGGATCGCAACGGATAATGACTCCATTGTTTCGGATTCAGGGACCTACAGGCTAAGAGTGAATGATGGGTTTTGCGAATCAGCGGGCCGCTTTCAGGTACAGCTAAACGATCCTTTGTACACTGAACTTGCAGAAACATATACCTTCTGTGAAAAAGCGGGTAATACGGTACTACTGGATGCCGGCAAGGGTTTTAAACACTATAGATGGTTCCCAACAATGGATAGCACCCAGTGGATTGAGGTAAAAAGCGCCGGTGACTACTATGTGATCGTTAAAGACTCAAGAGGCTGCTCAGGGCGGGGAAATACAGTTATAGCTTCTGATTGCAATCCCCTATTGTTTATTCCGAATGCCTTTTCGCCAAATGCTGATGGACTAAATGATGTATTCAGCATTGAATCTTCCTTTATTCAAATACATGGAATACAAATATTTGATAGATGGGGTAGTATCGTTTATTATTCAAACGGCGAACAAAATCCATGGGACGGCACAAAAAAGGGGGATCCCCTTCCGACTGGCGTATACCTGTACGTAATAAGCTATGAAGACCTACTTGAAAAAGACGATATCAAAAGTCAAAGTGGGACTCTGCATCTAATCCGTTAGTTCTGGTAGTTGTCTTTCCTCCCACTCAGTATCGTTCCTTCTAAAATTTCAAATTTATTTTACATGTAAAATAAATACTCTACTTTTGTGGGCACAAAGTGTATCAATGGCCTCAATTGACAAAGAGTTAAACACCAAGTTCACAAGCGAGCAGCAACGCTTGATGATGAACATGGTTTATACGGCCACTTGGTTCCAAAACAAAACCCAGAAATTCTTAGAACCCTTTGGTATTTCAGGACCGCAGTTCAACATTCTCCGTATCCTGAGAGGTGCAGGCGAATGGGTGACAATGAATACTATTAAAACCCGCATGGTTGACAAGTCTCCACACACTACCCGTCTTGTATCAAAACTGCTAGATAAAGAATTGGTAGACAGGCATAGATCTGAAACTGATAGAAGGGTAGTCAATGTTATTATCACAGAGAAAGGAATGAAACTGCTTGCGAGAATTGACGAAGCGGGCATCAACGAAATTAATTTTATGGACAACATCACTTCGGATGAAGCACTCTATGCGAGCGAGGTATTGGACAAGTTGAGAGGATAAAAAAATTTGAATAAATATTTTACATGTTAAATAACAACATGTCATCAATTTAAAAATCACAAACACATGAACGCAATTGAATCATTGAACTGGCGCGCTGCCATCAAGCAATTTGACACTTCAAAACAAGTATCTGAAGAAGATCTAAATGTATTATTAGAAGCAGGAAACCTTGCCGCAACATCTGGAGGAATGCAGCCTTTTAAGATTGTAGTGGTAAGCAACCCTGCCAAAAAAGCCAAACTACAGGAAGCGGCCTATGGGCAAAAACAATTAGGCGATGCATCGCATGTTCTGGTCTTTGCCATTGAACAAGAGGTTGGAGACTCTACCGTAGATCGCTATTTAAACAGGGCTGCCGAAGTGCGCAGTATTCCCCTGGAGTCTATGGAAGGATATGCGAACTCCATGAAAGGCTATTTGTCTGCCATGGACGAAAACACCAAGGCAAACTGGGCAAAAAGCCAGGCATACATAGCCCTGGGAACCGTTCTGCTTACAGCTGCAAGTATGCAAATAGATAGCTGTCCTATGGAGGGCTTTGTCAAGGAACAATTCGAGGAAATACTCCAACTGAACGAACAAAAACTTACTCCGGCAGCCATACTACCTATTGGTTATAGAAGCACTGAAGACTACTACTCAGGCATGCCTAAAGTGAGACGAACTAAGGAAGATTTTATTCTGGAAATTAAGTAAACACAAAAAGCATGGAAAAGAAACTAAAAATTGCCTTCTGGACATCCACCGGTCTTCTTACCGGCCTTATGGGCATGAGCATTTTCGCCTATCTTTTCAGCCATGAAGAGGCAAGCCAAAACTTTCTGGCATTTGGACATCCACCTCATATCATTTATCCGCTGGCTGTTGCCAAAACCCTGGGTCTCATAACTATATGGACAAAAGGCTTCCCAGTTTTAAAGGAATGGGCCTATGCCGGTTTTACCTTCAATATACTCATTGCTTTGGCCGCGCATATAGCAGTAGGCGATGATCTGGTGGCAATCCCAGTAGTCGCTTTGATACTCTTGGCCATTTCTTACGGAACGTATAAGAAGCTACGTACCTTTCAATAAGGCTAAATATTTCAAAACCAAAACATCTAAACGTCGAGTATGGGATTCAGTATCGCATACTCGACTTGTTTCAGCTAAATGCACTTACTCGAAATAGGTATGAAAGGTGCTGAAAGATGCCTTAAGCTCCTCAAGTAACTTCTTTCCTTCATCCTGATCATCCACTGCACTTAGCTTCTCGAGTAAGTCCATATAGGG